>ERZ773104.292-NODE-292-length-79587-cov-12.129558_pt1 | contig 79587 bp, 74 predicted proteins | sample MGYA00511920_ERZ773104 | MGnify/ENA primary metagenome ERZ773104 (study PRJEB29015, sample SAMEA2737857) | human gut metagenome | biome: human gut; feature: human-associated habitat; material: faeces | place: China | collected 2012 ... | reverse complement strand
AATCTGCTTTTCAGCAGCGAAGATTATTTTATCAAATCTTCATTTTCTTGTCAAGCACTTTTTTATTTTTATTTTTGTGCTTTTTACTGATATTTCGCATCAGCAGAAATTAGTATATCAGGTTCGCGTCCACTTGTCAATGTTTTTATTTAAAAACTTTTCAATCTTCTGCGATTTCTGTGATTCGATTTTCTCAGTTTGCTCCGCCGTTTTCGCGGGAACATTTATATATTATACACGCTTGCCGAAAAATGTCAACACCTTTTTTCACTTTTTCTCTTTTTCTTTTCAAACCCCTGATTTTTCCGCAATTTCACCGATTCGACCCCCTCATTTTCCTCCGTTTCTTCTATATAATGCAGCAAAATCCCCAAAAGCAAAACCCCAATGGCATGCCATCAGGGTTCCTTTTCTGTCTATTCTGTTCTTACGCCTCAGTTTTCTCCTTCTGCGCCTGTCTTTTCTCCTCCATCTTAGAAACGCAAAGCGTACATGCCGCATCCCCTGTAATGTTTACCGTTGTTCGTCCCATGTCAAAAATACGGTCTATCCCTGCCACAAGCGCAATCCCCTCTACGGGCAGGCCAACGCTCTGCAGCACCATTGCCAGCATAATCATCCCTGCCCCAGGCACGCCTGCTGTCCCGATAGATGCCAGTGTTGCCGTCAGAATGATTGTCAGCTGCTGTCCAATCGTCAGATCAACCCCAAAACAGGTCGCAATAAAAATGACGCACACGCCCTGATAAATTGCCGTACCATCCATATTGATGGTCGCGCCCAAGGGCAGCACAAAGCTTGCAACATCCTTCTTCGCCCCCAGCTTCTGCACACATTCCAGATTCAGCGGCAGTGTCCCTACGGAAGATGCACTGGAAAATGCAAACAGGATTGCCGGCAGCATCCCCTTAAAGAACTGAATCGGGCTCAGTCCGCCCATCGCCTTCACCGTCAGCGAATACACAACCACCATGTGCAGAATATACGCCGCATACGCCACCAGAAGCACCGTTGCCAAATCCCCCAATACAGAGGGGCCGTTTTCCGCTACCACAGGTGTAATCAAGCAAAAAACGCCAATCGGGCTCAGCTTGATGATTGCATCCATTACATACATGGAAATCGCACTTGCGCTCTCTACAAATTCCGTAAACGCCCTTCCTTTTTCGCCAACCGCAATCGCGCCAAACCCAAAGAACAGCGCAATCACGATAACCTGCAGCATATTTGCGTTTACCATAGGCTCCAATGCGTTATTCGGGAAAATATTCACGATGGTTTCGATAAAGCTCGGTGCCTCCGCCGCCTCATATTCCAGTCCCGATGTCGCAAGCTGATGGAAAAATCCCTTGCAAAGGTTCGCAATCACCAGACCAATCAGCACTGCCATCGCCGTTGTACACATATAATAGCAAACGGTTTTCACCCCGATACTGCCAACCTTCCGCATGTCCTGCATGGAAATCACACCGCTCATAATCGAGAACAGCACAATCGGCACTACAATGAATTTCACTAAGTTTAAAAATAACGTTCCGAACGGCTTAATGTATTCCACCGCAATCTCAGGCGTTTTCATCAATGCAGCCCCCGCCAGAATCCCCAGCACCAGACCTGCAAAAATATATGCCGCCAAGGGCAGCTTTTTCTTTTCCTTTGCCATTTCTTCCTCTCCTTCTTCTGTAAAAAATCGCACTGTTGCCTATTGTACATCACCTTTCCCCATTTTTCAATGCTTTCCTGCCGTTTCCACGAAAAATCGCAGGCACTCAAAAAGGGATAAACCCATTTTTTTGGATTTATCCCTTTTTATTATGTCTTATTCTACTGCTATGCTTCCCTGATTGCCTATGTAATCCTTAGCGAGGGAAGTTAATCTGTGCCTGTGCCGCAGCCAGTCTTGCGATAGGTACGCGGTAGGGAGAGCAGGATACATAGTCCAGACCAATCTGGTGGCAGAATTCAACGGAGTAAGGATCACCGCCATGTTCGCCACAGATACCCAGATGGATGTCAGGACGAACGGGTTTTGCCTTTTCTACTGCCCACTGCATCAGCAGACCAACGCCTGCTCTGTCCAGTCTTGCAGTAGGGTCAACCTCGTAGATATTCTTGTCGATGTAGTCAGCCAGAATCTTACCTGCGTCATCACGGGACAGACCATAAGTCATCTGTGTCAGGTCGTTTGTACCGAAGGAGAAGAATTCAGCCTCTGTTGCAATCTGGTCAGCTGTCAGTGCAGCTCTGGGGATTTCAATCATGGTACCAACCAGATAATCCAGCTTCTTGCCCTTTGCTTCGAATACCTTTTCTACTGTTTCTACTACGATATTCTTTACATATTTCAGTTCCTTGATTTCGCCAACCAGAGGAATCATGATTTCAGGCTTAATGTTGATGCCATCCTCCTCGGAAACCTCGATAGCAGCTTCCATGATAGCCTTTGCCTGCATTCTTGCGATTTCGGGATAGCTTACAGCCAGACGGCAGCCTCTGTGACCCATCATGGGGTTCAGCTCATGCAGACTGCGTGCCTTGATTTTCAGTTCTTCCACTGTTTTGCCTGTCATTTCAGCCAGCTGTGCAAATTCTTCCTCTGTGTTAGGCATGAACTCATGCAGAGGGGGGTCCAGCAGACGAATGGTAACAGGTCTTTCCTGCATTGCCTTGTAGATGCCCTTGAAGTCATCCTTCTGGAAAGGCTCAATGCCTTCCAGTGCCGCTTCTCTTTCCTCTACGGTATCGGACATAATCATCTTTCTGAATTTCATGATTCTGTCAGCCGCAAAGAACATGTGCTCTGTTCTGGTCAGACCGATACCCTCTGCGCCGAAGTCGATTGCTGTCTGTGCATCGTTGGGTGTGTCGGCATTTGTTCTAACCTTCAGCACTCTCTTCGCGTCAGCCCAAGCCATGAAGGTCTGGAAGTTGCCTGTAATTTCTGCCTTTACGGTAGGAATATCTTCGCCGTAGATGTTGCCTGTGGAGCCATCCAGAGAGATATAGTCCCCTTCCTTGAAGGTTCTGCCGCCCAGTGTAAAGGTCTTTGCTTCTTCGTTCATCTTGATTTCTTCGCAGCCGGATACACAGCAGGTACCCATACCACGCGCAACAACCGCTGCGTGAGAGGTCATACCACCACGCACTGTCAGGATACCCTGAGATGCTGCCATACCTTCGATATCCTCAGGAGAGGTTTCCAGACGAACCAGAATAACTCTGTCGCCTGCTTCTGCAGCAGCCTTTGCTTCCTCTGCTGTGAAATAAATCTTACCTGCGGCAGCGCCGGGGGATGCGGGCAGCCCCTTGCCCAGAGCCTTTGCAGCCTTCAGTGCAGCCTGGTCGAATGCAGGGTGCAGCAGCTGGTCAAGCTGTTTGGGTTCTACTCTCAGCAGAGCCTCGTCTGTTGTAATCAGACCCTCGTCTACCATTTCAACCGCGATTCTCAGAGCCGCGTTTGCAGTTCTCTTACCGTTTCTTGTCTGCAGGAAGAACAGCTTGCCTTCTTCAATGGTGAATTCCATATCCTGCATATCTTTATAATGCTTTTCCAGTGTGTTTGCGATATCCATGAACTGATCGTAAACACCGGGCATATCTTCCTTCAGCTTTGCAATGGGGTTAGGTGTACGAACACCGGCAACTACGTCCTCGCCCTGTGCATTTACCAGATATTCACCCAGCATAGCCTTTTCGCCTGTAGCAGCGTTTCTTGTGAAGGCAACACCTGTACCAGAGGTATTACCCATATTGCCGAATACCATCATCTGTACGTTTACGGCAGTACCCCAGCTGTAAGGGATATCGTTCATTCTTCTGTAAACGAAAGCACGGGGATTATCCCAGCTACGGAATACAGCCATTGCTGCTTCCAGAAGCTGTTCCTTGGGATTCTGAGGGAATTCCTTGCCCTGGTCATCCAGATAAATCTGCTTGAAGATAGCAGTTACCTTTTTCAAATCCTCTGCTGTCAGGTCTGTGTCATATTTTGCGCCAACACTTTCCTTGTATTCATCCAGCTTTCTTTCAAATTTGGATTTGGAAACACCGATAACAACGTCTGCAAACATCATGATAAATCTTCTGTAGGAGTCATAAGCAAATCTTGTATTTCCTGTCTTCTTTGCCAGACCTTCTACGGAAATATCATTCAGCCCAAGGTTCAGAACAGTATCCATCATACCGGGCATGGATGCTCTCGCACCGGAACGAACGGAAACCAGCAGGGGATTTTCAGGGTCGCCCAGCTTCTTGCCTGCGATTTCCTCCAGCTTTGCCAGAGCAACTTCAATCTGGTCGATCATTTCATCTGTCAGCTTCTTGCCGCCTTCGTTGTATTCCGTACAAGCCTCTGTGGAAATGGTGAAGCCATAAGGAACAGGCAGTCCCAGATTTGTCATTTCAGCAAGGTTAGCGCCTTTGCCGCCCAGCAGGTTTCTCATGCCCGCGTTGCCTTCGCTGAACATATAAACATATTTCTTGCTCATTACTCATTACCTCCTGTAATCAATTTTGGGTAAATTCCGATTCCTGCCCTTGCCGCAAAGCAAGGCAGAAACATTCTGTTAAAAACAATTACCACTTTTGCAACTCTTCTGTGCCGCGAGGAAAATTCTTCCCTATGCTAAGAATACCCCAAATTTCCCCGTTGCACAAGAGTGTATTTTGTATTTTTTGAAAAAATCGGGACATTTTTTGCCCCACTCTTTTTTGATACATCGCATACCGCAAAATAAAAGCTTTCATTTCCTTTTTTTCGACATAAAATACCGCTTTTGCGGCACGAAAAAAAGCAGCCCATAAAACGGGCTGCTTTCCCTTTATCTTGCTTTATCTCATTACAGCAGGCTGCCAACTGCCAGGAACAGAGGCGCGAATACCAGAGATACAACTGTCATCAGCTTGATCAGGATGTTGATGGAAGGACCGGAAGTATCCTTGAAGGGGTCACCAACGGTATCACCGATAACGGCTGCTGCGTGTGCATCGGAGCCTTTACCGCCGTGGTTGCCTTCTTCAATGTACTTCTTCGCATTGTCCCATGCACCGCCGGCATTGGACATGAAGATAGCCATCATAACACCTGTTACCAGAGCACCTGCAAGCAGGCCGCCCAGTGCATCAACGCCCAGCAGCAGACCAACTACCAGAGGAGCTGCAACTGCCATGATACCGGGAACCAGCATTTCCTTCAGTGCTGCTGTTGTGGAAATCTCTACGCATTTCTTGTAGTCGGGCTTGCCTGTACCTTCCATGATGCCGGGGATGGTACGGAACTGTCTTCTTACTTCTTCAATCATTTCAAATGCAGCTTTCCCTACGGACTGCATTGTGAATGCGGAGAACAGGAAGGGCAGCATACCACCGATCAGCAGACCGATGATAACACGAGGATTCAGCATGTCGATTGTGGACAGGCCAACAGCCTCTGCATAGGATACGAACAGAGCCAGTGCTGTCAGTGCTGCGGAACCGATTGCGAAGCCTTTACCCATAGCTGCTGTTGTGTTACCAACTGCGTCCAGCTTATCTGTGATGTTTCTTACGGAATGATCCAGACCTGCCATTTCTGCGATACCACCTGCGTTATCGGCGATAGGGCCGTAAGCGTCAACCGCTACAGTGATACCTGTTGTTGCCAGCATACCTACTGCGGACAGAGCAATACCATACAGACCACATACGGTGTATGCAATGTAGATACCTACGCAGATCAGGATGATGGGGATAGCTGTGGATTCCATACCTACAGCCAGACCGGAAATGATTGTGGTTGCAGGGCCTGTTTCGGACTGGTCTGCAATCTTCTTAACGGATTTGTAATCACCGGAGGTGTAGATTTCTGTGATGATACCGATAATCTGACCAACGATCAGACCGGCGATAACTGCGATGGCAGCCTTCATGTTGCCAAAGCAGGTTTTGGACAGAATCACAGATACAATCGCAACCAGAATTGCTGCTGTATAGGAGCCTGTCTTCAGAGCCTTGTGAGGGTTTGCGTTTTCATCACCCTTAACAAAGAATGTACCGATGATGGAAGCCAGAATACCAACTGCTGCCAGTACCAGAGGATACAGAGCGCCTTCTGCGCTGTAGTATACCAGACCCAGTGTGATGGCAGAGATAACGGAACCAACATAGGATTCAAACAGGTCAGCACCCATACCTGCAACGTCACCAACGTTGTCGCCTACGTTATCGGCGATAACTGCGGGGTTACGAGGGTCATCCTCAGGGATACCTGCTTCAACCTTACCTACCAGGTCAGCACCAACGTCGGCAGCCTTTGTGTAGATACCGCCGCCAACACGGCCGAACAAAGCGATGGAGGAAGCACCCAGAGAGAAACCGAACAGGATGTCTGCATTGCCTGTCAATACATAGATTGCGCCTACGCCCAGAAGGCCCAGACCAACTACGCACATACCCATAACTGCGCCGCCGCTGAATGCGATAGACAGGGCTTTGTTCATACCGCCTGTTCTAGCTGCGTTTGCAGTTCTTACGTTTGCATTTGTTGCAACTGTCATACCGAAGAAGCCTGCCAGTGTGGAGAAGATTGCACCAACAACGAAGCAGATTGCTGTAGGCCAGCTTACGCCGAAGCCAATCAGAATAAACAGTACAGCTGCGAAGATAACCAGAATTTTGTATTCTGCGGACAGGAACGCTCTTGCACCCTCTCTGATGCTTGCAGCGATTTCCTGCATTCTGTCTGTACCCTCGTCCATTTTGTTAACCTTACCTGCCAGGACGAAAGCAAACAGCAGCGCCACGATACCAAGTACAGGCGCCAGATAGATTAAACTTGCCATAATAATCCCCCTGTTTCTTAAAAAATTTAGAATGTGGATAATAATAAAAATGCGGAATATAACTTCCTTCCCGCCGGGGCGGAAAATCAGTTCCCACGGGAGCGCCCTTCGCACCCCTCCGGTCGGTTCTGCCGGAAAAGCTCCGAAAAAAACAAATACACAGCCAAATCCTTCTGCACCAGAAAGCCCTGTTTTTGATGGCGCAGGGGGAATCGACATGTACCATTTTTCATGCGTTCCCTGCGGGTCAAGTCATATTCTGTCCCACAACTAAGTATAAACGAAAGGGTTTCCAAAAATCAAGTCACATCCTCCACACAGTTGTACTAATTTTGTATACAATTTTTGTTATTTTTGAACAATCTGCACAAGCAGGCTGTTTTTCCGCCCGTACAATCCAAAAAACTCTCCCCAAATAACCAGAGAGAGTTCTTTTTTCCTATTATTTATTTTCATATCCGTGCAAGCCGAAGTCCTGCTTTCGCCCCACTCCTTATTGACACAGGAACTGCGCCACCAGCGGCAGTGTGATAACAGAAAGAATTGTGGAAACAAAGGCATATTCCGATGCTCTCTTCTCATCATTGCCATAAAGATCGGCAAAGGAGGGCAACGCCGCCGCCGCAGGTGTCCCCATCAGCACCACCAGTACGCTCAGTGCCATGCCGCTCATGAAGGTTCCGCAGATGAGCTTCGTAATGATGGGCATAATAATCAGCGTAAGGAAGCTGAAAATATAAACCTTTTTATCCTTGAAGATTTCGCGCACATTCGCCGCCGCCAGCAAAGACCCAATGTAAATCATGGAAAGGCAGACAGTTGTATTTGCGGAATACTGCAGCACATCAAAAATAGGCTGCGGCAGAGAAATCGAGTTCACAAAGCAGAATACGCCGATAATCGCGGAAAGGCAGATTAGGTTGATAAACGCATCCTTGAGCATCTGCAATGCGGATTTTTTCAAATCACTGCCCATTGCAAACAGCACAGAGCAGACGGTAAACAGGAATACGTTGCAGGTAAACATGACAGCTACGCAGAAAATCAGTCCCTCTACGCCGTACATTGCCATAATCAACGGCTGCCCCATAAAAATAACGTTGCTGTAAACGCCGCCGCCGCTGAATAGCCCCAGCTCCTTCGGCTGCATTTTCATCGCCTTGCCGACAATAAAGAACAGCAGCGCACCAATGCAGCACATCAGATACGTCGCACCGCAGGTCACCAGAAAGCCCTTGAAAATCTCAGGAGAGTATTCCCTCTGCAGCAGAACTACCATGTTACAGGGAACCGCCACGCGCGTCAGCACGATAGAAAGCCCCTTCGCATTCGTCAGTGACAGAAAATTCTTCTTGTGCAGCACCACGCCGATAATCATCAAAATGACCATCGTAATGAGCTGATAAATTACAGGTATCGCCATTGCTCTAAACTTCCTTCCTCTTATCTTCTATCTCCCATATTTTTATAGCGACTTCCATTTTATCTTAAAATAAGCCGGTTTGCAATATTTTTTCCATTTTTCTGCAATATTTTCAATCTTTTATCAAAAGATAACCAGTTTAAATTTAAAAAATAAGATATCTTATTTATTGAAATGCATTTTTTTCTCCAAAAGACACTGCGCCGCCTTTGCCGCCAGAATCCCTACAACCGCCCCTGCCAGAACGTCCGTCGGAAAGTGTACCCCCAAATACAGACGGGAAAATCCAATCAGTGCCGCCAGCACATACGCCGCCGCTCCCCATCTGCGGTCAATGGCATAAATCGCCGTTGCCGCCGCAAAGGATGCCGAGGTGTGTCCGGAAGGAAAGGAATAATCCCCCAGCCTGCGCACCAGAATCTCGTACCCCAGCAGGTCATACGGTCGCGTGCGCGCCACCAAGGGCTTCAGCAGAAGATTGCAGATAACCGCATTGAATGCCAGAGAAAGCAGCACCAACAATCCGCGATTGCTCCATTTTCGTCCCTTTACGCCAAGCAGCAGAAGCACCACGCCAATCCCAATCCAGAGCATCCCCTTGTTCGCCAGAGAGGAAATAAAAATCATAATTTTATCCATAACAGGGCTTGCAAAAACCTCCCGTATCCAAAGCAAAAGCTGCCCGTCCATCTCAAAAAGCCGTTCCATCTCAAAACCTCCTTTCCCGTCATCGTATCACATCGTTACTCTCTCGGTCAACGGGTGCAAAAGAAAAACCGAAGGAGGAGCTCCTTCGGTCTTTCTAAGTACGCATCAAATATTCATTTTATATTTTCTTTTATTGTTGTTCTGAAACTATCTTATAAATGTTTGCCTTGTGGAACGCTGCGCCTACCACAAAGAAAATCACTGCACCTGCTACACCCTGTACAATGTTTTCGGGAATAGAGGTTGCCGCTACCGCAAAGCTGCTCTTCAAAATACCGCCGCCGATAAAGTAGCCGAATACCATCCATGCAACGCCAACAACAGCCGCCAGCAGGTTACGCCCTGTGTAGAATTTCGCTCTGCTGCCTGCGCCGGATGCAATCTTACCAATCAGCCAGCCCATCAGACCCTTGATAATCAGCGTAAAGGGTGCCCAATGGCTGTAGCCGCTCAGAACATCCGCCAGTGCGGAGCCAATACCGCCGGCAACCATGCCATATCTTGCCCCGAAGAATACCCCGACCAGAAGAATCATGCTGTCCCCCAGGTGTACATAGCCCTGTGTTGCGGAAACAGGAATCTGGAATACCATCGTGCAGACTGCCACCAAAGCAATCAGCAAGCCGTGAATACAAAGCTCTTTCGTTTTCATTTTTGCATCTCCCACCTTACTTGTTTTTTCGTTATCGTAAGGATATCATATCCATCGTCTGTCCGCCAGTAGCAGCACAGTAAAACAAATAATTGTATCGGTGCAATCCATCATTTTGTACCCATACGCTTACTGTAATTCCTCTTTTAGCCGCTCCAGCACCCGCTCCAGTGTAAACGAAGCCATCAGCCGCCGATTCTCTCTATCCAGTAAGCGAAAATGCCCCGAAACCACATTCTGCTGTATCCGATACCCCTTCTCCTTCCATATCTCTCTCCACCAGACCCTTCCGCCCATTGTTTTCGGGTACTGCGGCTCTGCCTCCGCAAAGGCAAGCGCCTCCACCAAATCATCCAAATCTCCGCCGAACTGCGCCTGCAAAATGCAGCTTTCGCGGAAAATTGCCGCAAATGCCGCCGCACCCGTCCATCCCAGAGAGCTGCGCCCCTTCTCAATCTCCACAAGGGTCTTTTTGGAAATCCCAAGCACCGCCGCCATTTTTTCCTGCGTAAATCCATATTCCTTCCGCACCGCCTTCAATGCACTGTCCAGTGCTGCGGCAAATTCCTTTTTCGTCATGCTCCTTCTTCCCTTCTTATAGCGGCGACAGATACATCAGGTACGGTGCCGTCAGTATCGCCATCCCCAGCGCGATTTTCTTTTTCTTTCCTTCCTCTAATAAAATTCCCTTCCAGACAAATTTTATATGGAAGAAATAAATCAGTACCCCTGCCAGAACTACGCCAACCGTTGCAAATAAAAATGCCCCCACAGAGGAAAACGGCGCATATTCGTTAAACGGCAACGAAACCGCACTGCTGATGATGACCAGAACCCCTGCCGCCAGAAAATCCGCCAGAAATCCAAAGCCCCATGCTTTCCAAATGCCCTTCCGGTAAAGCTCCTTTTTCTCCGGCACCTTGAACAGGAAAAACAGAAGCAGCAGCATTACCGTATCCACAATAAAATTTGCCGGCAGCAAAAGCACAAAAAAATACGGAAACAAAATGGCATAGAAATATATCCCCCACATCGGGAAAATCAGGTTGTATAGCTTGATGTCTCGTTTCATAAAAGACCTCCTTTTCGGCATAATTGGTGTAAATTTACACTTTTTAACTTAGTGTAATTTTACACTTTTATCTTCCCCCTGTCAATCCCCCACAGAAAAAGGAGAGCGGTAATTCGCTCTCCTTCTCTTTTTTAATTTTCTTGATTAGCTGTTTGCAATATTGCTTACTACGCCGTCTGTGCCAAATGTCAGCTTAACATGATAGCCTCTGTTGTCCGCATCGCCGTCTTTCAAGTTCTTCTGATTCAACCCCTTCACATCACAGCTTTTCAACTTCGCAGGCAGTGCAAAGGAGAATTTATTGCCGCTTGCAGTTTTGATGCGCACATAGCTTTCATCACAGGAGGTCAGCTCACCTGCCGCCTCTCTCACATAAACCGTCAGCTTTTCCACTCTGTTATCATCATCCAGAGATGCTTCCACATAAACCTTTACCTTATCATCTTCAATCATCTTCTTCACTGTATCCAGAGATTCTGTGGGAGAACCGTAAACGCGCAGGTTTGTTTTCTTGTTGCTGAGCCATGTATAGGTTTTACTGCTGCCTTCCAGTTTCAAACCATCATCTGCCGCTGTCGCAATGCCTTTCACTCTGACAGAGCCGTTTGTACTGTTAGGACCATTCTCCAGTGCAATCTCATTTACCACACCGCTGCTGTTAAAGCCAAGCTTAATTGGCTCGCCTGCATATTTCGCCGTTGCAACATCATCCAGTGTAAAGGTATCGTCATCCTCATCCTTCAGCTTCGGCTTGATGGTTGTTTTCAGCTTATATTCTCCGCCGTCGGGTGTTTCAATCTTGATAATTTTATCCTCTCTGTCGAGTTCCACAAGCTTACCACTTGCCGCTGTCAGTCTTGCGTCAACCTCCAGAATCTTGTTGCTGCCGTCCGCAACGATTTCTGCATACAGTTCTATTGCAGGGTCATTTGCGAATCTTGTCAGCAGCTTTTTGGATGCGGTTTCCGTACTGCCAATCTTAATATCCCCGTCTGCATATCTGGTCTGTAATGTATATGTGTTGGAAGAAGTTTTAAATTTCAACACGTCATTCTGAATGGATGCAACCGTACCCTTGCGCTCTGTCTTTTCATCGCTGGCAACAGACCATGCTCTTGCATACCCGGAAAGGTAAACACCTGTCAGCTTGCCACTGCGGTTCAGCACAAACTTGCAGTATACAGTATCATCATCTGCATCCGCATTGTCCACAAAACTTTCCGCCGCAGTTACGTTTTTCAGTTCTTCCCAGTCGCCATCCTTCGGACTCTGATCAGAATCATACGCAAATTTGTAGAACTGGATATTTTCTACCGGATTTGCAGAGCCAAAATTATATGTAGTTTCCTCCCCGTTCAGTGTCAGAATCATCTTCTTTGTGGTAAAGCTTTTTACCGTATAAACCTTGCTTGTGTCCTTCTTGTTTTCCGCAAAGGTGTCCTCGGACATAATAATCTTGGATACCTTGCCATTTGCATTCTTTGTCAGCTTCACATAGGTTGTGCCCTCGTCTGCCATCTTTTTCAGCGCCGCTGCCGTGCTCTTTGTGTCGCCGATATAAAATGCACAGTTATCTGCAAAATAATAATTTTCCTTGCCGCTGCCGTTCAGCTTTACAACCACGCTGTTTGTATTAAAGGTATCCACCTCGCCGGAGGTTGTGTATTCATCCATAAATGTGATATACATTTCCTGTACATGTGTCACATCCTGATAACTGCCGTTTACCTTTTCCCTCTCGATTGTTGTGTTAATGCCTGCAAAAGCATACTGATTAGGGTGATCCTCCAAGAGCTGTTTCATCTGTGTCCGAGAAACCTTTTCCCCGCCCACATAGATTTTTGCATCGCCTTCCAGCTTCAAACTCAGAGATTCTCCTGTATTTTCATTATCAAAGGAAATCTTTTCATCCTTATATGCCGTCACATAGCCTGTTAGGTCATATTTTTCCTGATTGGTTGTACCCTTTGTCTGTCTCAGCGCAGTAATCTTGCCGCCGCTGAGTACCATCGAAACCTTATCCCCTTCGCTCAGCTTGCTCAGAGAGATAGTTTCTGTCGTATTGCCTACATAAACGGGGAATTCGCCCAGAGTAGCCTGGATGCCTTCTGTGCCGCCCTTATCCAGGCTCACCTGAATGTAATAATATTTCCCTTCATTTACATTGATTTTCGTAATCGTGCCGCTTTCCTCAACGCCCTCTGTCAGGATGCCGTTTGTCTTGTTCAGCATAACAGCCATTTCCGCACGGTTGATGTTCTTCTTGGGGTTGAAGTTGTTGTAGTTGTCCCCACTCACAACGCCCAGTCTTTTCAGAAGGTCAATCTGTACCAGTCTCTCGCCGGAAATGCTCCAGTAGTCCGCAAACTTCTTTGCCTCTGCCGCATCCTTTTCCTTGTCGTAATACATCCCAAGCGCATTGCCAAACAGCAGCGCAACATCCTCTCTCGTTGCCGCTGTGTTGCCGCCTGCAAATTTTGTTGCCACCAGCTGCATGTCAATGATGCCGTTCTTCAGCCCATAGGCAACTGCCATCTGCGCCCACTTCGGCACCTGATATGTATCCAGCGTACCCATGTAGGCATACGCCTCCACCGCATCCATGGATTTTGCAACCCCTGTTTTCACCAGCACATTGTAAACCATCTGCATTGCCTCACAGTAGGTCACGTTGTTTTTCGCACGGAAGGTACCGTCCTCATAGCCGCTTAAAAGGCCCTTGTCCGCCACACTGTTGATGACTGTTTCCGCCCCTGCCCAAGGCACATTGTTGATGTCCTTGAAATTTGCCGCATAGGCTGTCAAGGGCAGGCTGGAAGCTGCCATCACCGCAGACAGGATTAACGCGAACTTGCGCTTCATAACTTTTACCCCCTTTGATTTTCGTTTTCTATTTATTGTTCTTATAAATTCCTCTTTCTACTGTTCCATCAGGCATATCTGCCGAAATGTTACTATAAATTATATCATAACTGCGCCCCTCTGCCTAGTCCCAAGGTCTTAAGGTTTCTTTAATCTCTCAGGCAAAACCACCGCTGCGCCCCTCTTTCTCCTCCCTAACGCCTTCCTTCTCCCTTCGCCCCCATTTTATATTCTTTTTTTATCAAAACAGGATTTTTCATCCCATCTTTCCAAAAAAGGTGTATACTAAAGAAAAACAGAAAACTTTATTTTTTATAAAGGAGGTCTTTCTTATGCAGGAAAAAAGAACCCATACGCGCGTTCCGGCAAAAGCAATCCATGAAACTCCGGCAAACGGCGTTTTCATCACAAAGAACGATCTGAGAAATTATGGTGCCTTTGCAGGTCTTTTCTTTCTCCTTCTGTCCGCCTTCGCCGTTCTGGGCAGAAAATGCAAAAAGGGTGGAAAAGACAAAAAAGAGAAAAAGGGGAGAAAAGACAAAAAAGACGGGAAATGCTGAGGTTTCGCCTTGCCAAGCCGTTTCCTTTTCGCTATACTATTAGGATAGTATAGGAGGGTTATCCTCCTTTTCAAATGCAGAAAAACCGAAAGGAAGAAAAAAACTATGAAATTAGGTATCGTAGGTCTGCCCAACGTGGGCAAAAGCACCTTATTTAATTCTATGACACTGGGCAAGGCAGAGGCAGCCAATTACCCCTTCTGCACCATCGACCCCAACGTGGGTGTGGTTCCCGTCCCCGACGAACGTCTGGCAAGGCTGACAGAAATGTATGATTCCGCAAAAACAACACCCGCGGTAATCGAATTTGTCGATATCGCAGGTCTGGTGCGCGGTGCATCCAAGGGCGAGGGTCTTGGCAATAAATTCCTCAGCCATATCCGCGAGGTGGATGCCATCTGTCATGTTGTCCGCTGCTTTGAGGACACAAACGTTGTCCATGTGGACGGCTCTATCGACCCCATCCGTGATATTGAAACCATCAATCTGGAGTTGATTTTCTCCGATATCGAAATTCTGGAGCGCCGCATTTCCAAAACCGTCAAGCTGGCAAAGCAGGATAAATCCCTGCAAAGAGAGCTGGATATTCTCTTAAAGCTGAAGGAAGCGCTGGAGGCAGGCAAGTCCGCAAGAAGCGTGGAATTTGATGCCCCCGAAGATTATGAATTCGTGCAGACCCTGACGCTTCTGACCGCAAAGCCCGTGCTTTATGCCGCAAATGTCACAGAGGATGACTTGGCGGATGACGGTGCATCCAACGAATTTGTCGGCAGAGTCAGAGAATATGCCGCCGCAGAGCATAACGAGGTATTCGTGCTGTGCGCAAAAATCGAAGAAGAAATCTCCGATTTGGACGAAGCGGATAAAAAGGAATTTCTTGCCGAGCTGGGCGTGGAAACCAGTGGTCTGGATCGCCTGATTGCCGCAAGCTATAAGCTTCTGGGCTTAATCAGCTATCTGACCGCAGGGCCGCAGGAATCCCGCGCGTGGACCATCACCAAGGGCACAAAGGCACCGCAGGCGGCAGGCAAAATCCATTCCGATTTTGAACGTGGCTTCATCCGCGCAGAGGTTGTGCATTATGATGACCTCATGCGTTTGGGCTCCTATAACGCCGCAAAGGAGCAGGGCTTAGTCCGCTCCGAAGGCAAAGAATACGTCATGAAGGACGGCGATGTAGTGCTGTTCCGCTTCAATGTATAATCCTAAGTCGAAATCAGACATACAACAAAGCCCCCTATCCTAAGATAGGGGGCTTTTTGATTGCCTTTATTTATTCATCCAGTAAATTTTTAACCAGGAAGGAAACATCCGCCTTTTCCTTCAGAATCCCATTTTCATACATCCAATCCGCATTATTCTGCCATACGGAAACATCCTGAGACAGGAACTTCGCATCCTCTGTTTCCATTACGGGCAGTAGAATCTCCATGCTCTTTGTTTCCACTGTTTTGGAAAGCGGGAAGTTTTCCTCATTCTGGTGGTCAAGCAGAATCTGCAATGCTTCCTCAGGGTTTTCCTTCATGAAGTCAAAGCCCTTGCGGCAGGCACGCAGGAATTTCTCAATTTTTTCGGGGTTTTTATCCACTGCATCCTTCCCTGCCAAAAATACCAGCTCATAGCTCTGGGGAACGCCGTAATCGGTGGGGTAGAAATAGTTGATATCAAAGCCTTCCTCCTCCAGCTGCGGTACCTCGTGGTTTACCATGTTGCCTGTGGTTGCATCCACCTGTCCGGTTGTGGTTGCTGTCAAAAGGTCGAAGCCGACATCTACAAACTGGCAGTCATCCGCAGACAGCCCTACGTTTTTCAGCATAGATGCAATCTGTGCCTCGGAAAGAGCCGTACCGCTATAACCGATTTTCTTGCCTGCCAAATCCTCCGCACCCTTGATGCCGCTTTTTGCAAGGGAAATCACAACATTCAGAGAGCTTTGTGTCACTGCACCGACAGAAACAATCGGAACATTTTCCTCTACTGCCGTCTGGATTGCATCCTGCAAATAGTAAATCCCGATATCCGCCTTGCCTGCCGCCGGCATGGAAATGCCGTCATTTGTGTTGGCAGGAAAGTTGATAACCAGGTTCAGTCCCTCGTCCGCAAAATAGCCCTTCTCCTGTGCTACATACAGGAAGGAGTGAATCGCATTGGGATACCAGTCCAGAACAATGTTAAAATCCTCCAGAGCCGTATCATCCGTTTTTGCATCGGTTCCGCCGCCGCAGCCTGCCGCACCGAATGCCAGCACCGCCGCCATGCCAAGTGCCATCAGTTTCTTTTTCATAGCTTACCTTCTCCCTTCGTTCCGCGAGCCGTTACAGCTCTTTTCTCCATGTGATGATTTTCTTTTCTATCAGGGTAATGATGCCAACTGCCACCATTGCCACAACGGACAGCAATACCACAGGCGCAAAAACCCCTGCACCGTCCAGCTGTGTCATCATTCGTTTGCTGAAATAGCCAAGCCCCTTCTGCGCCCCAAGCCATTCCGCGATTGCCGCCCCGATTACGCTCATCGGCACAGACATCTTAATTGCGGAAAAGAAATGCGGCAGAGCCGTCGGCAGCTTCAGCTTTAAAAAAATATCCTTTTTTGTTGCACCGTAGGTAAAAAGCAACTCCTCCATTTCCCGCTTCGTCCCCTTCAGACCGTCAAAAACGGTAATCGCAATCGGGAAAAACGTCATCAGAATTGTCACAAGCACCTTACTCCAGATGCCGTAGCCAAACCAGAGGATAAACAGCGGCGCAAGGGCCGTTGTGGGAATCGTCTGGGATGCAATGATAACAGGGTAAAGCGTTTTTTCCAGTCTCGGATTCCAGTCCATCGAAATCGCAAGCAAAAGCCCCAGCACCACGGAAATGCAAAGCCCCAGTGCAGTAACGCCCATCGTTGCCGGCAGATGCACCAGAAGCAGCGGCTCTCTCAGCTCCCACAGCCGTACCAGAATCTGCGTGGGCGAGGGCAGGATATACGCCGCATTGATGCCCATTGCCGCCCCCTGCCAGAAAAGCAAGAGGATAAATACCAGTATCAAAGAAGAAATGTTTCGTTTCATAAGCGCACACTCCTTCTCAGCTTCCCAATCAGCCGTTCCTTCAAATCGACGATTTCGGGCTTTTTCAGATCATTTCTGTCCCGATGGGCAGGCAGAGGCACCTCCACCATCTCCATCGAAGAAAACGGTCTGTCCTGTATCACAAAAATCTTCTTCGACAGGAATACCGCCTCCTCTACGTCATGCGTGATAAAAAGAATCGTCTTATGGTAATGCTCCCATTGCTCCAGCAGCCATTCCTGCATTTCCACCCTCGTCAGGTAGTCCAGTGCGGAAAACGGCTCATCCAGCAGGAGCATATCCGCCCCCGAAAGCAGCGTGCGCGCAAAGGAAACCCTCTGCTTCATGCCGCCCGATAAATCCTTCGGGTATTTTTTCATATATTCCAGAAGCCCCACCTGCGTCAGCACATCCCTGCACCGCTTCGCCTGTTCCGCCGCAGGCACACCTGCCAGCTCCATCGGCAAACAGATATTTTTCTCAATCGTCCGCCATGGAAAAAGCAAATCCTTCTGCGGCATAAAGGCACTGTATTGCTTCTGCTCACGGATGGGTCTCCCGTTCACCAAAATCTCGCCCTCCTGCAGCTGCTCCAATCCGTTGATTAAACGGAAAATCGTACTTTTGCCACAGCCGCTCGCCCCGATGATCGAAACGAAATCCCCCGCCTCTACGGAAAAGGAAAGGTTCTCCATCATGGGGAACTCGTCCACCGCATAACGGAAGGAAACATTTTTAAATTCCAACATCATCTGTACACCATTCCTTCTGTCTGCAAAGCTTCTCTTGCAGAGCCCTTTTATTCAGGGATTTCCTCATAAGCCATATCCCAGAACATTGCCTCATAGCGGCTGCAGTTTTCAAAAATCTCCTTCAGATGCGCTTCTCTTTCCGCAGAAATATCCTTCCCCAGCTCGTTTACCAGATCAATGATTTCCTGTGTGGTTTCGCAGTATTCCTTGCTGCAATAGCCGCGTACCCATTCGCCGTACAAAGGATGCTCCAATGCCCCCGGTACATGCTGATGATGCTCCCCAATCATCTGATAGCTCCATGCGCAGGAAAGCACCGCCACCAGAATTTCCAAAGGACCGCCCTTATACGCCTCATCCAGCATATAGGAGGTGTAGGACTGGTTCGTCAGTGTGGATTTCGTGGTTGCTACCTCCTGCTCCGTAATCCCCAGACGGGACATATACGCCTTATGAATATTCATCTCCCCGTCCAGTGTGTCATGCACCATATAGGAGAAGCGTGTCATCAGTGCCTCGTCCTCTGTTTTCACCACGCCCATCGCAAATACCTTCGCATACTGCAAAAGATAACGATAATCCTGCACCATATAAAAACGGAATCTGTCCTCGCGCAGTGTCCCTTCGCCCAGTTCCTTTACAAAGGGCTGTTCCAGGTACCCGTCCCAGATAGGCTTTGCCACTGCATATAATCTGTCTGTCAAGCTCATGTTCTTCTTCCTTTCTTTTTCCTTTCCTCCGCAATAGAAAAGACCTTCTCCCATCGGGAAAAGGTCTGTTTGCTTTCCTTGTTTCGCTTCCCTCCGTTGGCATTAACCACATCAAGTTCAAAGGGTTGGCATTTCATCCTCTCAGCTGCATCAGCACCCCCAGCTTTTTGCTTTATTTCCTTGATTATAGCATATTTTTTTAAAATGGCAAATACTTCTTTTCTCAATTAGGGAAATTACGGGGAAAGCGCCTGTCGCTTTTCACAAAAATTTCAAAAAAACTTAAAATAATTTTACTTTACTTTTTCCGGAAAATGACTACACTAAAGAAGGTGCAACACGATAAGTTGCCGAACTACCGCGGAAGGGTTCGGGAAACCGTTTCGGTGTCCCGAATGGAATCCGCAGAGCGGGCTTTGCCCACTCGAGGAAAACTGCAAGTTTCTAAGCATTTATGCTGACGGAACTTGTCAGTTTATTCTTCTGTCCAACAAGTCAAAAACCTGTTTTTGACTTAATATTTTTTAGAAAGGAACCCCCGGTTATGGATTATGATACTCAACTGATTAACCTTGCCCTTGATGCAGGCGAAATCATGCTTGCCTCAGGCGCAGAAACCTTCCGTGTGCAGGATACCATGCAGCGGATTCTCTCCGTTTCCGGCAAGGAAAAAATAGAAGCCCTGGCAATGTGTACCCTTCTGATGGTCACCTTGCCACGAGAGGAAAAGGGCCCTCTCTCTATGGCGCGCGCCGTCAAAAACCGCGATTTGAATTTTGAAAAAATCTGCGCCGTCAATGATATGTCCCGCGCCTTCGTCTCCGGCAAAATCAGCGTCACCGAAGCCTTAGACCATTGCCGAAATATTTATCATGCCCCGAATTTCAAATTTCGCACGCGCGTCTTAGGCTATGCTCTCAGCGGTGCCTGCTTTGCGTTTATGGTCGGCGGCTCTGTGCAGGATTTTCTGGTATCCTTCGTCATTGCCCTTCTCATGGGCTGTACGCTGGTCTATCTGGAACGCAAGAAGATTCCCTTCTTTGTCGCCCCTCTGATGGGCGGTCTGGTTACGGGTCTTGCCGCCTGTATGGCGCATGTGTTCCTTCCTGCCACCCAGCTGGATAAGCTGATTATCGGTACCATGAAGGTGCTTCTGCCGGGGCTTGCGCTTTCCAAGGCAATGCGAGATTTGCTTGAGGGCAACCTCATCAGCGGCAATTCCAAGGTAGTTGAGGTTCTGCTCATTGCCTGCTCCATCGCCGCAGGGGTTGCTGTTGCGCTGGCGCTGTTTCAAATGACTGAATGAACGGAGGAAATCCTATGAATACAACCTTGTTTTTCTATCTTGTGCATCCCTTGGTTGCACTCTTTGCAAGCGTAGGCTATGCCATCGTCTGCAATGCCCCCCGGAAGGAAATCCCCTATTGCGGGCTGACCGCCTTCCTCTGCTGGCTGGTTTATCAGCTTGTCCTTCGGCATGATGGCTCGTCCTTTCTGGCAACGCTTCTGGCAACCTTTGCCGCAACAGGCTTTGCGCGCTTTCTTTCCTACCACCGCATGCTCCCGACGATTGTCTATCATATCCCCGGCATCCTGCCTTTAGTACCCGGTGCGGCGGTCTATCGCTGCATCACCTCTGCCATGGAAAGCCGCGTGCTGGAAACAACCGCAAATATTCTGACTGCGCTAAAGCTGGCAGGTGCCATCGGCATCGGCTCTGTTATCATTCTGGTTCTGCCGCAGGCATGGTTCTCTTTCTTCCCCAGATTAAAGAGAAAAAACAGCTGAGCCGAATTTTATCAAACGAAAGGAGAAACGCCTTATGGATAACGATACGAAGCTTATCAATCTCGCTCTGGATGCAGGCGAAATCATGCTGAAAAACGGCGCAGAAACCTTCCGTGTGCAGGATACCATGAAACGGATTCTCTCCACCACAGGCAGAGAAAAAATCGAAGCAACCGCCATCTCCACCGCCCTCATCGTCACCCTCCCGCGTGAGGAAAAGGGCCCCCTTTCCATGATGCGCGGTGTCCGCACCCGTACCATCAATTTTGAAAAGGTCTGCGAGGTCAATGATATGTCCCGCGCCTTTGTTTCGGGCAAAATCTCTCTGGATGAGGCCATTGAGCGTCTGAAGGAAATCCATCAGTTTTCCTTCTATCCCCTCCCGATTCGCGTTTTCGGCTACGGTCTGATTTCGGGCTGCTGCTCCTTTCTGGATACGCCCTTCTTTCTGGATGGCTGCATTGCCTTTGTCATCGGGCTGTTTTTAGGCTGTCTGGATATCTGGCTTGGCAAAAAGAAAATCCCCTATTTCTTCGGGCCGTTTCTGGGTGGTGTTGCGGCAGCATGCCTTGCCTGCCTCATTCAGCCGCACTTCCCCTCGGCGCATATCGGCACCATCATCATCGGCAGCATCATGCCGCTTCTGCCGGGTATGACCTTCGCAAAATCCATGCGTGACCTGCTGGAAGGCAACCTCATCAGCGGCTACACCAAGGCGGTCGAAGCCCTTGTCATTGCCTGCTCTCTGGCAGGCGGTGTCGGTCTGACCCTGTCCTATTTCATGTAATGCACATAAAAAAGCGAAGGCTATCAGCTTCTGATTTCCTTCGCTTCTTTTTTATGCTTCTTTATAGTTCTCTCCTGCCCTCCAAGGCTCTGGAAAGCGTAATCTCATCCACATATTCCAAATCGCCGCCAACCGGAACGCCGTTTGCGATTCTTGTCACCTTCACATCCAAGGGCTTCAGCAGCTTTGCAAGATACATCGCCGTTGCCTCTCCCTCCACATTCGGGTTGGTTGCAAGAATGACCTCCTCCACCGTACCATCTATGCGGCTGAGCAGCTCCCGAATATGAATATCCTGCGGGCCAATGCCCGTCATGGGAGAAATTGCTCCATGCAGCACATGATACACGCCATGGAATTCCTTCGTCCGTTCATACGCCGCCATATCTCTGGGGTCCTCCACCACCATAATCACCGAATGGTCGCGCTTCGGGTTCGCGCAGACGGGGCAGATTTCCTCCTCTGTCAGGTTGCAGCAGACAGAACAGTATTTCACCTCGTCCTTCGCCGCAAGAATGGCTTCGGAAAGCGCCGCCACCTTCTCTCTCGGCAAATTGATGATGTGAAATGCCAGTCTTTGTGCGGATTTTCCGCCAATCCCCGGCAGTGCCGCCAGTTCCTCAATGAGCCTTGTCATCGGGTTGCCGTAATAATTCATGTTGTCCCTTCTTTATCAGAACATACCGCCTAAGCCGCCGGTCATTCTGCCCATTTCTGCGTTATACATTTCCTCTACCTGACGAATTGCCTCGTTCACAGCGGAAATGATTAAATCCTCCAGCATTTCCACATCATCGGGATCTACCACATCGGGGTTGATTTTCAACTCCTGAATTTCCTTTTTCCCTGTGATGACAACCTTCACAGCACCGCCGCCGCTGGTCATTTCCAGTGTCTTTGCCTGCAGCTCCTCCTGCTTTTCCATCATTTGTTTCTGCATTTTCTGCGCCTGCTTCATGAGGTTATTCATATTCATACCACCCATGCCGCCGGGAAAACCGCCTTTTGCCATGTCTGATTCCTCCTTATATTTCATAAACCTAATCTTTTTTATTTTATCTGAAATTGCGCCGTCTGGCAAGTGTCATTCCACATCCGCATCCGGAAAATACTGCCCCAAAAGGCTTGCAAATTCCGCATCCGCCTCCTCAGAGGGTGTCTCCTCCTCCTTGCCGTATGCCGCTTCTCTCCATTTTTCATATTCATCCTTCGTGGTGGTTCGCAGCTCAAAGCTTTTGCCTGTTTCCTTCTCCAGAACTGCCGCAATCTTGTCCATGCCGCGCTGAATCATATCCGTGAGCGCAGGATATGCGCAGATGAGATAGAGAAATTCGTCCTCCTTGAAGCCGATTTCCACCTTGGAAAGCATCCCCTTCAGCACCGCATCCTCCACGTCATTTCGCAGCAACGCCCATTTCTCCTGTACTTCCTTCCTGTCCTCGGGCAGTGCAGGAGGTCTGCGCTTGGGCTTGGGCTTTTCCTTGGGCTTTTCTGTCGGTGCCGCCTGCGTGATGGCAACCGGCACGCCTTCTTCCATCTTCCGCTCCAGCTCGCCCAGTCTTGCCGCCAGGGCAGTCAAATCCTTCTCCGTCCATGGCGCGCAAAGCTTCATCAGCTCCACCTCCAGCAGAATCCGCTCATTCGTTGCCCATTTCATCTCGCTCTGCAAATCGGAAAATTTCCCGATGAAATAAATCAGCTCCTCCGCAGAAAGCACTCCTGCCGCCTTTTTCAGCCGTTCTCCGTCCTCCGCGGATAAATCCAGAATCCGCGTCACATCGGGCAGCGTTGCCGCCATCAGCAGGTTCCGCAGGTGCTGCAAAAGCTCCGTCACAAACTGCTTCACGTCTCTCCCGTCCTGCATCATCTGCTCCACCAGAAGCATCGCCTCTTTCGCATCCCGTTTCGCAAGCGCGTCCGTCATTTCAAAGAAAATCGTCTGATCAACCGCGCCCATAATGTCCAGTACCTTTTCCAGCGTAACCTCCTCGCCGCTGAAAAACGCAAGGCACTGGTCTAAAATACTCAGCGAATCACGCATCGAGCCGTCCCCCAGATGTGCCACATAGCGCACCGCCTCAGGGGTCGCCTGCTGTCCCTCCTCCTTCAGATAGCCCATCAGCGTTTGGGCAATCGTCTCCGTGGTAATCCTGCGGAAATCAAACCGCTGTACGCGCGAAAGAATCGTTGCCGGCACCTTCTGTGGGTCTGTTGTCGCCAGAATGAAAATCACATGTGCAGGCGGCTCCTCCAGTGTTTTCAGAAGCGCATTGAACGCCGCCGCCGAAAGCATGTGTACCTCGTCAATGATATAGACCTTATATTTCCCCTGTGTCGGCGGATATTTCACTTCCTCGCGAATCTCGCGGATGTTGTCCACACCGTTGTTGGAGGCCGCGTCAATCTCAATTACATTCACGCTTCTCCCTGCCAGAATATCCTTACAAACGGCACACTCGTTGCAGGGCTCGCCGTCCGCCGTGGGGTTCGTGCAGTTGATGGCTCTGGCAAAAATCTTCGCCGTAGAGGTTTTCCCTGTGCCCCTTGTGCCGCAAAACAGATACGCATGGGACACGCGCCCCGTTTTCATCTGATTTTTCAGCGTTCTGACGATATGCTCCTGCCCGATGACGCTCTCAAACGTCTGTGGGCGGAATTTTCGATATAAAGCCGTATAAGCCATAAGCACACTCCTCTTTTTTTCCGAATCAAATCGGACATTCTGTTGTTATGATACCACAGTTTTCGGAAAAATGATACTCTCCTTACGCCGCATGCACAGGCAGGGTGACAGCAAAGGTTGTCCCCTGTGCATCGCTTTTTGCAATGCGGATTGTGCCGCCGTGCAGCTCCACAATCTTCCGCACCAGCGTCAGTCCCAGCCCTACGCCGCCGTATGCCCGACTACGCGATTTATCCACACGGAAGAACGGTTGAAAAACGGTTTCTCTGTCTGCTTCGGGAATCCCGCTTCCCGTATCCTGCACCAGAATCTCCACCGTATCCGCCCGTTCCTCTGCCGAAACGCGCACCGCTCCGCCCTCTTTGTTGTAGCGAATGGCATTTTCCACCAGATTAAACAGCAGACGATACAGCAAAATATCACTTCCCTGCAAAAGCACCTCTCCCGTCGCTTCCTGTAAAAGCGAAATCTGCCGCTTCTCTGCCATAGGGGAAAGGTCTGCCAGCACCTCCTCAATTAACGCCGTCAGCTCTACCGCATCCGCCCGTTCAATCGTGTTCATTTCGCTCATTTCCAGAAGCGTTTTCACCAGTTTTGAAAGCCGCTCCGTCTGCTCCTTCAGCATGGCAAGCAGCTCCGCCGTTTCTGCGTCCATGTCGGGGTGCGCCGTTTCCTCGTATAATTCCAGCTGCGCCTGCATCATTGCCAAGGGTGTGCGGAATTCATGCGCCGCATTGCCGTTAAACTCCTGTAAGGAAGAAAACGCATCCGAAAGCCGCCGCACCATGGCCTCAAAGGAATGGCTGAGCGCCTGAAATTCGGGAATCTGCTGCTCCTCCGATTGATATTGCATTAAGTTTTCTGCTTGGATTTGCGTAATTCTGTCGGAAAAGCTTCTGAGCGGTCTAAGGGCATAGCCGCTCACAAAATAAGTAATACAGCCGCTCACCAGCGTAATCAGAAGGGTGATCAGCCAGCTGCTGAGCGTAAAAATTTTCTTGGTATCGTTGATTTGTATTTCAAAATCGGGAGGAAGCTGCTCCACATCCGCGCCGGGAATGGAAATCATAAAATCCGCCGTCGGTGTCTGATGAAAAATTGCCTGTCCCAGCTTATCCATATAAAACATGCCTGCTCTGGAAAGTGCCAGATTCAGAAAAATACAGGTAGCGGCAATCAGCACCGCCGTCATCAGCGTCAGTCTCCATTGTAAAGAAAGTCGCTTCATTTCCGCTCTCCCCCTATCCGATATCCTTCCCCGACCTTGTTTGTAATCGGGTCATAGTTCAGCTCTGCCTTCAGCTTCTTTCGCAGCGCAGAAATATGCACCCGAATGGAATTGCTGAAGGCATCCACACTGCCGTCCCAGACATGCTCCATCAGCTCCTCCTGGCTGATTGGTCTGCCCTGATGCAAAAGCAGATATTCCAGAATCCCCTTTTCCTTTCTGGTCAAACGAATCTGCTTCCCATTTACAAGGGCTTCTCTGGTGCGGGTGTCAAAGGAAATGCCGCCGCAAACCAAGGCTGTGCTTTGCTGAATGAACTGCCTGCGTGTCAGGCTGCGCACCCTTGCCGCCAGCTCCTGCAAATGAAAGGGCTTTTCCAGATAATCGTTCGCCCCTGCATCCAAGCCCGCAACCTTATCCGCAACCTGACTGCGTGCGGATAAAATCAGCACCTTTGTTTCCGCATCCGTTTGGCGCAGCCGCTCCAAAACCTCCATGCCGTCCATCCCCGGCAAATGCAAATCCAGCACAATCAAGTCATACTGCTCTATCAAAAGCCGCTCCAACGCCTCTGCCCCGTCATAGCAGCAATCCACCTCATAGCCTGCATGGTGCAGGCTTTTGGCGATGGTATCGCAAAGCATCCGCTCATCCTCAACCACCAAAAGCTTCATGGCTCTGCCTCCTTTCCGATTTCCTTCACTTTTTTCCTTTTTTAGTATACCATAAAGAAATAAAATAAAAATTAAGATTTTTCTTAACAGAGATTTTATTTCGGATGTTGTATACTGGTTTCATCAAAAAAATAAAAACGAAACAGTCCCCCCTTGAACGAAAGGAAGAAATCCATGAAAAAAGAACTCGCAACGCCGGTTTCTCAGCTTGCCGCTCTTGCACTCGGCATCGGCATGATGGGCTACGGCGCATATCGCGGAGAGGCAGCTGTTGTGCTCTCTAAAGCAATCAAATTATGTCTGGAGTGTGTCGGCATTGGCTAAAAAACAAATAAAATCCTATCTTCTGGCAAGAATACGAGGAGGTATTCAGCTTTTGGCAACGCTTTTGAGCAACCTCCATCTGCCAAATTTCCTGAAAGGCACCATCTTTCAGGGCAGCACCAAGCAGGTCTGCGTACCCGGTCTGAATTGCTATTCCTGCCCGGGGGCAGCGGGTGCTTGTCCCATCGGGGCCATGCAGGCAGTGGTCGGCTCCTCAAAGTTCAAGTTTTCCTATTATATCACGGGAATGTTGATTTTCATCGGCGTTCTGCTGGGAAGATTTGTCTGCGGCTTTCTCTGCCCGTTCGGTTGGTTTCAGGATCTGCTGCATAAAATCCCGACAAAGAAATTTTCAACCAAAAAACTCAGTGGCCTTCGCTATCTGAAATATCTCATTTTGGTTGTTATGGTTTTTCTTCTGCCTGCGCTTGTGGTAAACGTAGTCGGCATGGGAAACCCCTTCTTCTGCAAATATCTTTGTCCGCAGGGGGTGTTGGAGGGTGCCATTCCGCTCTCCCTCGCCAGCACGAGCATCCGCTCTGCCCTCGGCTCGCTGTTTGCATGGAAAAGCTGTGTGCTTGCGGCTGTGATTATCCTGAGCATACTGTTCTATCGCCCCTTCTGCAAATGGATTTGCCCCTTGGGTGCGTTTTACGCATGGTTTAACCGCATTTCCCTTTTGCAGCTTCAGGTGGATCAAAACAAATGTATCTCCTGCGGCAAATGCGGCAGGGTGTGCAAAATGGACGTTGCTGTTCCTCAGACACCGAATCATAACGAATGTATCCGTTGCGGTGCCTGCATCACAGCCTGTCCCACACAAGCAATTCACTATCAATACGGATGTAAAAAACAGAAAACGGAGGAAACAAAATGAAAAAAAGAATTTTACTTTTCGCAGTCTCTCTTATTTTCGTCCTCGGCTTTACTGCCTGCGGCAAGGCAAAGCAAAGCGCGGAGGAACTGATTCAGCAGGAAAATGAAATCATCGCAGAGCATCAGGATTTATGGGATCTCGCTTTTAATGCGGTAGATAAGGACACTGTCGGCTCTCAAACAGGCGATTATGCCGATTTTCTGAAAATGGCACTGGAAAATATAAAGGACCAGCTGAGCAAAGAGGATTTCAAGGCTCTAAGCGAAGATGTGAAAAAAATCAAGGCTCTGGAAGAGCAGCTTGCCGCTTTGCCGCAGGAGGACAGCAACCCCACAGGCACCTCTCTGGACAGCGCAAAGAGCTTTCCCGCCTTCACCGGCAAGGACTTTGACGGCAATGCCGTAGATGAAAGCCTGTTTACCAATAATAGCGTAACTCTGGTAAATTTCTGGTTCAACGGCTGCAGTCCTTGCGTTGGAGAGCTGCCTGCCCTGCAAAAGCTGCATGATTCCCTGCAGGAAAAGGGCGGTGCCGTTGTCGGCATCAACGTGGAAACTCTGGATGAAAACGAGGATACCATTGCTGCCGCAAAGGAAATTATGAAAAAGCAGGGTGCATCCTATCAGAACATCTATTTCGATTCCGATAGCGAGGCAGGTAAGCTGGCACTTTCTGTAATGACCTTCCCCACCTCTGTTCTCATTGACAGCGAAGGCAATATTGTAGGTGATGTCATCGTAGGCGGTCTGGATAACGAAAAGACCATGGCAAGTGTGCAGAAGCAAATTGATGAAATTTTAGCAAAATAAGAAAAAAAACACAAAAGAAAAAGCAGGTGTTGTCGGCGAAAGCCACAGCCCTGCTTTTTTTGCTGTTTTGATTGTTTCAAAAATAAATAAGGTCCGCACACCCGCTGTTGCCACAGCGCCCCACGCGTTACCTTCTTCCACGGCTCCATTCAGGCACCCTTACTACACACACAAGTAGACTGCTTAGTGCTGCTGCCTTCCGACCCTGACACGATTCACAGGCTCATGTTGCGTAAGACCCAAACTTCAACACCGCTTTCAAAGGGCAGACCATCAAGCCCTGCGTCGAAAGCGAGCATCACCCTCACTATAGCGGATTGTGAGTACAGGGCACCGCTACCACCCCGGCTAGTGCGGAAATATCATCACTCCCAAGCCGAAGCCACAGGAGAATTTCACTGATATAACTATGTTATTATACACGCTCATTGGTTTTCTGTCAATGGCGCTGCATTGGCATTTTTACGAAAACGCTTAAAAAACCGCTTCATAATCTCGCTGCATTGGGGCTGCAAAACGCCCTCCTCCACCGCTACCTGATGGTTGAGCCTTGGTTCATTCAGCACATCCAACACAGAGCCGGCGCAGCCTGCCTTGCTGTTTCTTGTCCCGAAAACCACCCTTGGGATGCGCGCCTGCACGATTGCCCCCGCGCACATGGGGCAAGGCTCTACGGTAACATAAAGCACACAGTCCTCCAGCCGCCAATCCCCCACGATTTTCGCCGCCGCATCAATCACATCAATCTCCGCGTGGCGCAGAGGATTTTTGTCGGTATTGCGCAGGTTATGCCCTCTTGCGATAATCTCGCCGTTTCGCACCATCACCGCGCCAATCGGCACCTCGCCTGCCGCAAGCGCCTTCTCCGCCTCCGCCAGTGCTTCTGTCATATATTTCTCGGATTCCGTCATTTTTATTCCTCCGCAGCCAGATAGAGCTGTCCCCTTCTGTCCTCATTATCCGCAACGAACCAGTAGTCCTCCCTGCCATTTCCGTCAAAATCGCAGGGATAGATGCACTGTCCGTACTGGATATCCTCATTCGCGGTTTTCAGTCCTTTTTCCGTCAGGATATATCGAATCGTGGTAGCCGTGGTATCGCAGGCATAAATCTCCTGCACGCCGTCCCCGTTCATATCGCCGCTCATAAGCGGGCCATAGAAGTTTTCCACGCCCACATGCGTACTCCAAAGCTTACGGAAGCTGTCATTCACCGCATGGTAAACATACAAATCCATCCCATCCGTCAGAATATATTCCTTTACACCGTCCCCATCCAAATCCGTGATGTGGCACTGCGTCACCTGATGGCGCAGCTTTCTTGCGCCGGTATTCTGCCAGCTGCCGTCCTTTTCCTCATAAATCTCCATATTTTTATCAATAAAAAGATACAGCCTGCCGTTCTCCGCGCCCAGTGCAGTGCAAAGCTCTCCCTCCAGAGGGATTTCCCCTGCCACGTTCAGTCTGGAATCGTAAAGCATCACCCGTTCCGCGCGCGTATAGGTCTTTTCGCTTTCGCCCTCGCCGCTTTCCTCAATACTGGAAACCAGAACCGCCAGTCTTGCGTCATCCTCCTTTAAAAACGCCGCCGAGGTCGCCTCTAAGCCTCGCCCATAGGAAAAGCTGCGGTAACGACTCAGCCCGTTGGCATAGCGGTAGACCTCTGCCTTTCCGCCACGGATGGAAACCGCCAGCCGCCGTCCCTTCGCATCCTGCCCGACAGAGTAAATCCCCTCTGCGGAAAATTCCCCTCTGCCCGTGCGGAAGGAGGTCGGCATCCCTGTCCAGCTTTCATACGCCCGAAAGCCGCCATCCGCCAGAAACGGGTTGCGCTCCTTCAGGCTGTAATAGCCGTTATCATAGCCACCGCTGTAGGCCACCCCTGCCAGAGAGCCGCCTACAAACCAGCATTGCAGTGTCCCTGCCGCATCGCCGTTATAGTGCAGCAGCGCCGCCTGCGCCAGTACGGCATCCTGTCCTGCCTTTCCCTTCAGGTTATATTCGCAGGCGGAGGAGGCATCAAACAGCCGTTCATTTTCCTCCGTCGCCTCCGGCACAACTGCCGCCCCAAAGCTCAGGCTGCTGTGGTCATATTCCCAATAAAAATCCTCTGTCACCTTGTCGATGGATTCCTCATACGCCTCCTGCTCGGCAGCACTGAGACTAAAGGTATCCTCCTTTGCGCCGCAGCCGCTGAGCAGAAGCAGACTTGCCAGAATCGTCATCCATTTCTTCATAGTATTCCCTCTCTCAAAAAAGAACCGTCCGAAACGCCGCTTTCAGCCGCTCTTTTCGGTTTCCTTCGTTTTCCAGAATGATAAAAACAAGTGCTTCCTTTGTAAGTATATGCTACGATTATACCCTATCCAACCTCAAAAAACAAGCCGCACCAGTGCCACAGCCGCAAAGATGCCGACAAGGTTTGCCAGAAGGGCGCAGGGCAGCGTATATCTCGTTTTCCGAATCCCGACAGAAAGAAAATACAGGCTCATCGTATAAAACACCGTTTCCGTACAGCTCATCATGACAGAGGCCGTTCTGCCCAGAAAGGAATCCGGGCCGTACTTCGCAAAAAGGTCGGTCAGAAGTCCGGTTGCTGCGGAGGAGGAAACCAGCCGCACCAGACTTAACGGTGCCAGCTCTGCCGGAAAGCCGACTGCCTCTGCCGCCGGACGAATCAGCCGCACCAGAATGTCCAAGAGCCCCCCTGCGCGCATCACCTCTACCGCCATCATCAGACCGATTAGGGTCGGCAAAATATCCAGAACCGTCTGCAGGCCCTCCTTCGCCCCCTCCAGAAACACCTCATAAATATCCATTCGCTGCAAGCACCCGAATACCACAATACACAGCACCGTAACAGGAATCAGCAGATCGGATATCGTCAGCAGTATCCCCACGCTATCCCCTCCCCTCCAATGCCTTCGCCGCAAGCGTACCAACCAATGTCGTAAGCATCGTTGCCGCAATCCCCACTCCGATAATCTCCGCCGGATTCTGCGAGCCGTATTCCATGCGGTACGCCAGAATATTCATCGTAACCAGCTGCAGGGAGGTCATGTTCACCGTCAGAAACATGCACATTGCCCCCGATGCCCGCCCCCTTTCCTCTCGGTTCAGCCTCTGCAGCTCCTTCATCGCCATCAGTCCGGCAGGTGTTGCCGCCCATCCAAGCCCCAGAAAATTCGCCACAAAATTCGTTGCGATATATTTTCTTGCAGGATGCAGCCGCGGCACGGAGGGAAAGAGAAAATCCATCAGCGGTGTCAGCCTTGCGGCAAGCCGGTCAATCATGCCGCCCCGCTCCGCAATCTTCAGCACCCCCGACCAAACCGAAATTACCCCTGCCATGGCAAACGCCAGCTCCACCGCAGAGCGTCCGCCGCTTAAAATCGCCCCCGTCACCATATCCATTCTGCCCAGAAACGCGCCCGTCAGAATTCCGCCAATCAAAAAAAAGCCCCAAATGCCGTTTAACATTTCCGCCTCCCCCCTCTCGTTAGTTTATGTTTGCTTCCTTTCTCTCATGAACCTTTTTTCCCCTCATAAAAATTGCAGTAAAAAACTCCGAATCTTCTTCAAAAAATGTGATTTTTGTTGAAAATTGTTCTTTTTTATGTTAAGATTTAATAAATATTCCGACAAAAAACAAACAGTAATAAATTTTAGGGGGAAGCGAACAATATGAAATCAACAGGTATCGTAAGAAAAGTGGATGAATTGGGAAGAGTTGTTCTGCCCATCGAGCTTCGCCGCAACATGGGAATCGAAATCAAGGATTCTCTGGAAATCTTTGTTGATGAAAACACCATTATCCTGCAAAAATACGAACCTGCCGATATCTTCACAGGCAGTATGGATGATTTAATTGATTATAAGGGCAAAAAGGTTTCCAAGGCTTCTATTTTGGAAATGGCAAGAATTGCCGGTCTGGATGTGAAATAAGCACTCGCACACAAAGCCCGTTCCTTATGATGACAGGAATTCGGGCTTTTTTTATTGCTTTTTTCTCTCTTCCTCCCCTTTTTTATTGACAAGCCCCCCTCCACCCCCTACAATAGTCATATCTCAGATATTTCGTATGCAAACTAAATTGAAGAAAGGCGTGAACCAAAAATGAATCTCACATTTGAAGGAAGTAAAAATTATGTAGCCAGCGAAGAGCTGATGCGTTCTGTAAATATTGCCATTGCCCTGCAAAAGCCCCTGCTCATCAAGGGCGAGCCGGGTACCGGCAAAACCATGCTTGCCGAAGCAATTTCGCAGGCTCTTGGCAAAAAGCTCATCATCTGGAATATCAAATCCACCACAAAGGCGCAGGATGGTCTCTATGTGTATGACGTTGTGCAGCGTCTGTATGATTCCCAGTTCGGCAATGAGGGCGTGGATGATATCGGCAAATATGTCAAGCTTGGCAAGCTTGGCGAAGCGTTCCACAGCGACGAGCAGGTCATTTTGCTGATTGACGAAATCGATAAAGCCGATTTGGAATTTCCCAACGACCTTCTGTGGGAATTGGATAAAATGGAATTTTATATCCCCGAAACAAAGGAAACCGTTAAGGCAAAGCAGCGCCCCATCGTGATTATCACCTCCAATGCGGAGAAGGAGCTGCCCGATGCCTTCCTGCGCCGCTGCATCTTCCATTATATTGAATTCCCCGATGCAGAGCAGATGGAGGAAATCATCAAGGTGCATTTCGACCATGTGGAGGAAAACGTACTGAAACAGGTGCTTGCCACCTTCTATTGGATTCGTGGGCTGTATAATATCCAGAAAAAGCCCAGTACCTCTGAGGTCATCGACTGGATTCGCGCACTGGAGCTTGGCGGCGTGCCTGCATCCAAAATCAAGGAAGCCGTCCCCTTCGCAGGCGTTCTCTTGAAAAAGAACGAGGATATCGATACCATGCGTAAATTTTTGAAGTAAGTAGGTGAGTGACTGATGTTTACTTCATTTTTCTATCTCCTTCGTGCCAGAGGGCTGAAGGTTTCCCTCAACGAGTGGATGTCCCTCATTGAGGCACTCGATAAGGGTCTGCATCATTCCTCCTTTACGGGGTTTTATTATCTCTGCCGTGCCATTCTGGTCAAAAGCGAGGCAGATTTTGATAAATTCGACGGTGCCTTTCTGGAATATTTCAAGGATATGGAGCGTGCCACCGATGAACTGCCGAAGGAGCTTCTGGATTGGCTGAATAAACCAAGAGAAGAGCTGGACGGCAGCTTCAGCGAGGAGGATCTCTTACGCAATCTCGGTCTTTCCGAGCAGCAGATTCAGCAGATGTTTCTGGAGCGCTTGCAGGAGCAGCACGAGCAGCATAACGGCGGCTCAAAATGGATTGGCACCAGAGGCGCGTCCCCCTTCGGCAATAACGGACAGATTGATAAGGGCATTCGTGTCGGCGGCAAAAGCCAGAAGCGCAGTGCCTTTCAGGTGGCAGGCGAACGAAAATTCCGTGATTTCCGCGAGGATAATGTTCTGGATACCCGCCAGTTCCAGATGGCCTTCCGCCGTCTGCGGCAATTTTCCGCCCGTGCGGATGAGGCAAGAACCGAATTTGATGTGGACGGCACCATTCGCGAAACCTGCGATAACGCCGGCAATCTGAAGGTGGTCTATGATAAGCCCAGAAGAAATACCGTCAAGGTGCTCCTTCTCATGGACAGCGGCGGCTCTATGGATTATTACAGCCGCATGTGCTCTGCGCTGTTTCAGGCGGTGCGTAATTCCAATCATTTCAAGGATTTGCAGGTGTTCTATTTCCACAACTGCATTTATTCCAGAATCTTCAAGGACCCTCGCATGCGCCCGAATTCTGCCATCCCGACCGAATGGATTCTGCAAAATATCAGCAGTGAATATAAGGTCATCATCGTTGGGGATGCCCAGATGGACCCCTATGAGCTGATGGAGGGCAGCTGGTATAGCTATGGCTCCCGCGACCGCACCCCCGGTATCGAGTGGCTCAAGCGCTTCAAGGAAAAATACCCCCATATCGTCTGGCTGAACCCCTCCGAGCGTCCCTATTGGGGCGGCTGGTGGGCAAAAACCTACGATATTTTGGCAAATGAATTTGATATGTATCGCCTGACCTTGGACGACCTAAACAACGCATTAAAGAAACTCATGGTGAACCGATAAACTGATTTTTACCCCTGTTTGATATCCAACAGGGGTTATTTTTTGCGTTCCGCTAAATTGATAATCTTCTTCTTTTTCTTTTTGGCATACTGCAATGTTGCGTAAGCTCCGCCTTCCTTCCGCTCTACCATCGCAATCACATAATCCGCCTGCTCTACCATCCAACGATTTCGCAGTACAATCGCATGCTTATAATGCACTCCCTCTAATATGGATGGTATCAGCACCAAATCAAACATGCTTTCATAATACGCCGAATTCACATTGATTCTTTTTTGCAGATACGGCAATACAAGAATCAAAGATATCTCCTTTTCCCTGTATTGTCTTTTCAGCAATCGCACTGCCGCCGCGCACAAATTGTCAAATTTCCCCATTCCGCCTACAAAACATTCTATCGGCGATTCCGTATATTGTATGATTTCTTCCAATACCTCTGTAATATCCTCCGCCTGCACCCCACAAACATCTCTATGTCCTGCGAATGTACATCGAATCATGATATCCCCCACCTTTTTTCCTCTGCATAAAATTTTCGCAAGTTATAAACTATATAAATAGTATATCTATACAGTTTATTATAACGAACCTTAACAAAAGATACAATGTAGAAAAATATGCAGAGGAGGGTTGCTTGATGGAGCTTGATTACAAAGCAATCGGAAAAAGAATCAAAATCGCACGCATCCAAGCCGAGCTTTCTCAGGAAGCATTAGCCGAAAAGGCAGACCTTTCCCCTACTCACATGAGCAATATCGAAAATGCCAATACAAAGCTGAGCCTGCCGATGCTGATTTCCATTGCAAATGCGCTTTCCGTATCTGCGGATACTCTGCTTTGCGATTCTGTTATCCATTCCAAGGAAATTTTCGCACAGGAAATCCAAAGCGCCGTGGCGGACTGCGATGAATATGAAATTCGCATCCTAACGGAAATTCTGAAAGCATCCAAGCGCGCACTGCGGCAGAATAAAAAATTGAATCAGCACTAAAAAAGAACCCAAAAGGGTTCTTTTTTGTTTGGAAAGCCTGCTTTCGCCTTATCTTGCCATTCTCTTTCTGTAAGAGAAAGAGGACGGGTGATTCCGCCCAATCAGCACATAAATCATAATCGACAGCAGATTAAACACAGACATACCCGTAAACATCGTCTCATACCCAAACGAGGAAATCAGCCCCCCTGCAATCGCGCCGCCAATGCCGATGCCGATATCATACGCGCAGAGGAAGGTGGAATTTGCACTGCCGCGCTTTTCGGGTGGTGCAATCGCCACCGCCATGGACTGCAATGCAGGCTCCAGTCCGCCGAAGCCAAAGCCGGAAAGCACTGCCGCCAACAGATAGGTCACCGTATTCGGAAACAGCCCCAAAAGCAAAAACGCCGCAAACATCGCAATATTACAGCTATAGGCAAAAATCCCCTCGCCATGGCGGTCTGTCACCTTTCCTGCCGTCATACGCATAATCAGCACCGTCACTGCCATAATCACAAAGAATAAGCCGCCGCTCGGCAAGCCCTTTTCCGCCGCAAATTTTGCCGCAAAATTTTCCAGTGCGCCATAGGTAAACATGAAAACCACCGCTGTCAGCGAAGCAGGAACCGCATTTTTATCAAACAACCCCTTTAAGGACAGCGGCTTTTTCTCCACCGCAATATTCGGCGCTTTCAGCAGGAAAAACAGCACCAGTGCAAGCGCAATCGAAAGGCTCCCGAACAGAAACAGCACGGAAAATCCGCATTTTTCCATCAATGCCAAGCCAATCGCCGGCGCAACCGCCGTTGCCAGTGCCGTTGCCAAGCCGAAAATCCCCATGCCCTCCGCAAAACGGGAGCGCGGCACGCTGTCTGTCGCAATGGTCGCGGTCGAGGTATTGGAAAACGCCAACGCCGCCCCATGCACCATACGGCACACAAATGCCAGCACCAGTGTATGCAGAAACAGATACCCCAGCGGCATCAGAAGCATCCCAAAAAGCCCCACTGCCAGAATCATTTTCCGCTTCCCGTTATCTAGCATCCACCCAATAAACGGACGGCAAACCACCGAAACCACGCAGAACAGCGCAACCGCCATCCCTGCCACCGCCTCCGAGCCGCCAAGTGCCTCAATGTAAAACGGAAACGTCGCCAGTATCGCCAGATGATTCAGAAATACCAGAAAATTGATGATAATAATAAATACAAAATCCTTCCGAAAAAGCTTTTCCTCCTGCAAAAAAATACCTCCTTTTACCTTTTTCCGTTAAAATAAAAAAAATGCGCTGCCAATATGGTAATCACAATCGGATTTACGCATATCAGCAACGCATTGCACTTATTTTTATACCACATTTTTTCGTTTTATGTAAGCAGAAATTTTCTTTTTTCCAAAAAAATACACCTGATTTAAAAAATCAGGTGTATTAGGTGCGCCCAAATAAGAAAACATGAAGAAATGAAATCGCTGAAGGTCTGCGGATACAAGGAAGTTTTCCGCAGGCATCCTTTGACTTAGGCTGTCAAGGGGAACTGACGCGGTAGGCGTAGTTTTCAGCATTTCAGAATTCAAGGTTTCTTATTTGGGCGCACCTTATAGAGGTATATTTTTTAGACTTTGAAAGGTGTCTTAGTCTACTTCCTTGGCAGAATCAGTCTACTTTTACCGTCCAGCCGAATTTATCTTCCTTCAGCCCCCATTGTACGCCTGTCAGCTCGTCATAAACCTTCTGTGTCATTTCACCGATTTTGTTATGGTTTACAACAACCTTTTCCTCTCCGCGCACAAAGCCGCCGATGGGTGTTACAACCGCAGCCGTGCCGCACATAAATGCCTCCTGCACCGTGCCGTTCTTGCAGCCCTCCATCAGCTCATCCACTGTAATTTTGCGCTCCACGGTTTCCATGCCCCAGCTTCTTGCCAGCTCCAGAATGGATTTTCTGGTTACGCCGGGCAGGATGGAGCCGTTCAGCTCAGGTGTTACCAGCTTGCCGTCCCAAACGAACATCAGGTTCATGCCGCCGCCTTCTTCTACATATTTTCTTTCAACGCCATCCACCCATACAACCTGCGAATAGCCCTTCTTTGCCGCCTTTTCGCCTGCTCTGGTTGCCGCTGCGTAGTTGCCGCCGCATTTTGCATAGCCTGTACCGCCGCGAACCGCACGCACGTCATCCATTTCAATCAGCATATCCACAGGAGCCAGACCGCTCTTGTAGTAGCTGCCTACCACGCAGGCAATCACCATAAATGTCGCATGAGAGATGCCATGCAGTGCCAGATCTGCATCTGTACCGAACAGGAAGGGACGCAGATACAGAGAGGTACCATACTGGTCTGGCACCCAATCCTTTTCCACCTCTACGAATTTTCTCAGATATTCCACTGCATCCTCCACATCAAACTGCGGCAGGCACAGTCTTTCTGCGGAATTGTTCATACGCTTGAAGTTTTCCGCAGGGCGGAACATCTGCACCTCGCCGCTGGGTGTGCGGTACGCCTTCAGCCCTTCAAAAACCTCTGCGCCGTAATGGAATACCAGTGCGCCGGGATTCAGAGAAATATCCCCAAAGGGAACGATACGAGGGTTCTGCCAGCCGTTTTCGCTGTCATAATCCATCATGAACATGTGGTCTGTAAATGCTACGCCAAAGGGCACGGTAGCAGGATCGGGCTTCACCTTGGGGTTTGTTGTTTTTGTTACCTTTACTTCCATCATACGTCTTCTCTCCTTTGTTTTTCTCATTTTATCGTTTTATCTTTTGTAAGGTTTATTTCTTTTCTTCCACCATCTTAATGTTGCCGCGGATGACATCGCAGGATTTTTTCAGCTCTTCCTTTTCTCTCTCATTCAGAGAAAGCTCTACGACCTCCTCCACGCCGTTTTTGCCAATCACGCAGGGCACGCCGACAAATACGTCCTTCTCGCCATATTCTCCGCAAAGCTCTGCACTTGCAGGCATAATCTGTTTTTCATCATGCAGCACAATGCTTACCATGCGCGCCGCCGTGGTTGCAATGCCGTATTCTGTGCAGTATTTTCCGGAAAATGTGACCCAGCCGCCGCGGATGGATTCCTTCTGCAGGGCATCCCTGTCAAAGCGGAAGCGTTCATCCGTCTTTGCCCATTCCTCCAAGGATTTTCCTCGGAAGGAAACATTGCTCCATGCCGCAAACTGCTGATTCCCATGCTCGCCCAACATATACGCTGTAATGGATTTATGGTCAATGCCGGTCTGTCTTGCCAGTGCAGAGAGCAGACGGGAGGTATCCAGTCCGGTGCCTGTGCCGAACACACGCCCACGGGGTAAGCCTAAGCCCTTTGCCAGCTGCTGCGTCACAACGTCGCAGGGGTTTGTAATGTTGACCACAACTCCGTCAAAGCCGGATGCCTTTACTCTGCCCACATAGCTGTTGACCGCAGGCACGGTAAATTTCATTTCATCCGTTCTGTCCTGATTTGCACGGAGAATTTCAATCTTCCCGATGCTGTTTACGATAACGTCACAATCACCCAGATCCTCATAGGTCCCGATGTTCACCGTTACCCTGTGGGGCAGATATGCCACGCTGTCGCGCAAATCCTGACATTCGCTTTCTACCTTTTTTTCGTTGCTATCCACCAGCACCAGCTCATCCGCAATGCCCTGCACCGCTAAGCTGTACGCAACGTGCGCACCGACATGCCCCAGACCGATGATACCGACTTTTCTTGTTTTCATGGAGATTCCCTCCTTGTCCTTCTATCCTTCCGTTTTGCATTTCTTTTTTCAGTTTCTCTTTTGTAAAAAATCTGCTTCGCTTTGTCTTTTGTGTAAAAAATTTTGTGTTGCTTTTTGTCTTTTGTAGGTTTAAAAATTTTTCTCTTTTGTGTTTTTTCTTCTTCTGTAAAATTTTTGCTTTTGTAAATTTTTTCTTCTGTAATCTCTTTTTGCTTTTTCTTTTGTAATTTATAAGTTCTTCTTTTGTAAATTTTTCTATGTCATGCCTTTTGTGTCTCACCGAAAGGAAAATGATAACAAAAAAAGCTCATAGCCAAATGCCATGAGCCTTCACATACACATATATCTCTCAGATAGGTTTCGCAAAAAAGGTTTTATTTTTGCGCATGACAATCGGCGTTATTCTTCTTTTTCTTAGGGGCAATAATGCCCAGAATAATAACGCTAATTAGCAGGACAGCAAAACCGTATGCAGTTGTCATGAATACTGAATGTTTCATAACGCATAACCTCTTTTCAAAATCTGTTTTTCTCTGATAAAAAAAAGATATCACTTTCTTTTTTTCCCGTCAACGGAAAAAACAGCGAGGATTTTTCGCTCATTGTATCTGTTTTTATACATTTTTACCCCATTCTCGGCAAAAATGACAAAAAAATCATATAGCAGAAAATTCCTACTGACAAAATAGACAATCCAAGTGCCAAACACCGCAATAAAAAATCCCCCGATTCCGTAAAATCGGGGGACGTTTTGTTGTCTTACAAAACAGCATCCAGCTTTTCCTTCAGATGATTTGCAGGCACTGCGCCAATCACTGCATCCACAGGCGCGCCATCCTTAAAGATAATCATGTTTGGTACGCTCATAATGCGGTATTTCTGCGCCAAATCCATGGATTCATCAATATCCACCTTTACAATTTTCGCCTTTCCCTCGTATTCTGCGGAAAGCTGCTCCAAAACGGGGCCCATCATCTGGCAGGGGCCGCACCATGTCGCGGAAAAGTCCACCAGTACGGGCACCTTGCTTTCCAGTACCTCTGCCTGAAATTCCTGAGATTTGAGTTGCTTCATCTGTCATTCCTCCTTTATATGCCTTCTTCGGTATCAGTTTAACCGAAGGCTGTATTCTTATGTTTGTTCCAGTATAGCAGAAAAAGGAATTTATTTCAATAGTATATATCAAATAATAATAATTCTCAATAATATTTTTTCTTTTCGTGTATATTCCTCTGTCTCAGGGCAATACTGTTACCGAGGATGTTACTCCCCCTCTGAGGGCAGAAATGCCTTCAGAAATAACATTCTTTCTACTTCTTCCCCTTAAGAAAAGGACGGCAGAATTTTTACATTCTGTCGTCCTTTTTATTGCAGTCCTTTTGTTTCAGTACATTTCGATATCAATAATTTCCGGCTCATAGGGGTGCTTCAGTGCCTTCTGGCACACAAAGCGGAACGTATCCGTGCTGTCGGAAAGATAAAACTGCTTCTCGCCGACACCCTCGCTCTCATTCAGCAGGTCATGCTCCTTTAAGAACGCCATCACCCGTCTTGCCGTTGCCTTCGCAGGGTCAACCAGCTTGATTGCCTCCCCGACCGTCTGCCCGATGCAGCGCTTCAAAAGGGGATAATGCGTACAGCCCAGCACAAGGGAATCAATCCCCGTTGCCACCAGCTCCTCCAGATACCGCTTCGCCGCCTGTCTGGAAACCTCGTTATCCGTCCAGCCCTCCTCCGCCAAGGGAACAAAGAGCGGACACGCCTTTGTGAACACCTGCATTTCGCTGTCCTGTTCGCAGATCATCCGCTCATACGCGCCGGAACGCACCGTCCCCGGTGTCCCGATTACGCCAATTTTCTTATTCTTCGTGGAGCGCAGTGCCTCCTCCACGCCCGGCACAACCACACCGAAGATGGGCACATCAAACGTCTCCCGCAGCGCATCCAGGCTGTTGGAGCTTGCCGTATTGCAGGCAACAATAATCGCCTTCACTTCCTTGCTCAGCAGAAACCGTACATTCTGCTTGGAATATTTCGTTACGGCCTCCTTGGATTTCGTCCCGTAGGGCACGCGCGCCGTATCCCCGAAATATACAATATTTTCATGGGGCATCACCTTCATAATCTGCTTTACCACAGTCAGACCGCCAACCCCCGAATCAAATACACCGATTGGTCTTGTATCCATTTCTTCCTTCTCCTCATCCTCTGATGCCCGAATCGCGCTTGAGCGCAAGCTCGATGAAGCGGTCCATCAGTTCTGTTTCTGTCATGCCTGCCTGCACCCAGAGCATCGGGTACATGCTGATGGGTGTAAAGCCCGGCATGGTATTCAGCTCATTAAAGAGCACTCTTCCTGTTTTTTTGTCAATGAAAAAATCCACTCTCGCCAGTCCGCTGCCGTCCACGGCACGGAAAATCTTTCTGGCAATACGGCGCATTTCCTCTGTCTTTTCTTCCTCCACCTCCGCAGGGATCACCGTACGGGAGTCGCTGTTGTTGTATTTTGCATCATAATCATAAAATTCCGCCGCAGAGAGTACCTCGCCCACGCCGCTGACCATCGGCTCTTCATTGCCCAGCACCGCACACTCGAATTCTCTCGCATCAATCGCTTCCTCTATGATGACCTTTCTGTCATAGCCTGCCGCAAAGTCCAGTGCCGCGGAAAGCTGCTCTCTGTTTTTCGCCTTGGAAATGCCCACAGAGGAGCCCGCGTTGGAGGGCTTCACAAAGCAGGGATAGCCCAGCTTTTTCTCCGCATGGTCGAGAATTCTCTCTCTCTTTTCCTCAAGGTCGTTCTTATGCAACCAAAGATACTTTGCCTGCGGAATCCTTGCCGCCTTCGCAATCATCTTCGTGTATACCTTATCCATTGAAACGGCAGATGCCAGCACGCCGCACCCCACATAGGGAATCTGCGCCATCTCCAAAAGCCCCTGAATCGTACCGTCCTCGCCCCATGCGCCATGCAGCACGGGAATCACCACATCCACAGGGATTTCCTTCACATTTCCCCCGACGATTTTCAGAAAGCATTTCTTCGTCGCATCAGGAGAAAGGCTCACGGGCGTGCCGAATTTTTCCCATTCGCCTGTTTTCACATGCTCTACAGGCCCGTTGTAAATCAGCCACTGCCCTTTTTTCGTAATCCCGACCGACAATACCTGATATTTTTCCTTATCCAGTGCCTGCAGCATCATCACCGCCGAGGTTCTGGAAACCTCATGCTCGGAGGACTGTCCTCCAAAAATCACTGCAACCGTTTTCTTGCTGACCATACTCTCGTCCTCCCTGCTTCCGACCAATACTTTTTCTATTATATGCACTTCCCCCTTTCCTGACAATAAAAACTTGCAGGAATAGCATAAAATTCAATATCTTACACAAAATTTGCAAGAAAACACGAAAAAAGATAAACCCCTTTGAAGTTTATCCTGATTTCGCCTTAATTTAATTCCCCTTCATCAAATGGGAAATGGATTTGTATAAAAAGAAGGTAATCACACCGTTGATGCCTGCCTTCAGCACATTAAAGGGAATGATTGCGGGAATCATCAGCGCAAGCACCGTTTCCAAGGGCGCACCCATGAAAAGCGGCGTAAAAATCATATTCATCAGCACCATTGCCGCCGTCTGCACCAATGCCCCCAGAATCAGCGCAATGACCGCCGTTTTTCTCGTCTTGTTTCTTTTATAAATGTTCCCCGTCACCAGTACGCAGCAGCCTGTTGCAAAAATGTGCATCACAATGCCGATAATCCCGCTCTGCGCGCTGACCGTAAAGCCCTGTATGAAGCAGACCACAACCGTCAGCAGCAGCCCTGCCAGCGGGCCATACGCAAAGGCACAAATGAGAATCGGGATATCCGCCGGGTCATATTCCAGAAATGCCGCCGCAGGAATCAGCGGAAAATGTATCACTGCCACCAGCACAATAGAGATTGCTCCAAGCATCGCCATAGAAACCAGCTGTCTGGTTGAAATTCTTCTGTTTTTTTGTTCCATTTTTTCTTTTTCCTCCGTGCTTTTTATTTCAGCCGTTTAAAACGGTTTGGGTCGTTTCGTCTGGCTTCGTCGCCCTTTTTCATAAAATGATGCGCAAAAAAGCCAGCAATGCCAATGCCGACAATCGTGCCGATGCCAATGGGGATTAGGGATAACGCCGCTCCGCCCTGCAAAGCCTCGTTCAAATCCTGTGCCGCATCCAATAAAACTGCTGTTGTTCCAATATCGAACATTCGTCTCCCTCCTCATAATTTTTGTTCTATTATGGCATAAATAAGGCTTTTTTGCAAGGAAAATGCCACCCTTGCAAGCGCAGTCGCGCAAAAGTTTTGCTCGGGCAACATCAGTGCTGCGCCAGTTTAGAACTTTTTCGGCGAAACAAAGGATTCCTTCCTTACTTTTTATGCTAAAAAGTAAGGAAGAACACCCCTGCTTCGCCGAGAAAGTTCCAAACGGGCGAACAACTAATCTTGTCCAAGAAATATTTTGCGCAAATGCGCTCAACCAGTGCGAAGCACTGCTATTCTTTGCGCGACTGCGCCCAATCGGCGCTTGCGCCGCTAATTCTCCCCTTCTCAAATCCCCTTCATCGTCAACGCTATCCGCTTTTTCTGCAAATCCACCGACAGCACCTTCACCTGCACCACATCCCCCAGCCGCACAGCCTCAAGCGGATGCTTGATGAATCTATCGCAAATCTGGGAAATATGCACCAAGCCATCCTGATGCACCCCAATATCCACAAACACACCAAAATCAATGACATTCCGCACCGTTCCCGTCAGCACCATGCCCTCCTGCAAATCCTCCATGGAAAGCACATCACTGCGCAGGACGGGGGCGGGGGCATCCTCACGGGGATCTCGTCCAGGCTTTTCCAGTTCACGCATGATATCCTCCAAGGTTGGCACACCGATTCCCAGCTCTGCCGCTGTTTTTTCGGGAGATTTGATTTTCTTCGCCAGACCGCCGACCCTCTTTGCCGCAACATCTGCCAAGCCATAGCCGCACAACGCAAGCAAGCCCTCCGCCGCTGCATAGCTTTCGGGATGTACCCCCGTTCTGTCCAACGGCATTTCGCTATCTGGCAGCCGCAAAAAGCCGGCGCATTGCTCGTATGCTTTCGGGCCAAGCTTTGCTACCTTTAAAAGCTCCCTTCTGGCAGTAAATTTCCCATGCTCCTCCCGATATTTAAGGATATTTTTCGCCACTGTTGCGTGAATGCCTGCCACATAGGAAAGCAGTGCCGGGCTTGCCGTATTCAAATCCACCCCAACGCTGTTTACACAATCCTCCACCACGCCGCTGAGTGCCTCGCCGAGACGCTTTTGGTTCATATCATGCTGATATTGTCCCACACCGATGGATTTCGGGTCGATTTTCACCAGCTCCGCCAAGGGGTCTTGGATTCTTCTGCCGATGGAAACCGCGCTCCGCAGCGAAACATCATAATCGGGAAATTCCTCCGCGCCCAGCTTGGATGCGGAATACACCGATGCCCCTGCCTCATTCGCAATGATATACTGAACCCTGCGGCTTGTCTTTTTCAGCATTTCCGCCACAAAAAGCTCCGATTCCCTTGAGGCTGTGCCGTTGCCGATGGAAATTAAATCCACGCCGTATTTCTCAATCAGCGCGAGCAGCTTTTTCTCCGCCTCGGCAGTTTTGTTCTGCGGCGGCGTGGGATAAACCACAGTGGTTTCCAAGGGCTTGCCCGTTGCATCAATCACCGCAATCTTACAGCCTGTGCGGTATGCAGGGTCCAGCGCAAGCACAACCTTTCCGCTGATGGGCGGCTGCAATAAAAGCTGTCTGAGGTTTTCCCGAAACACGCCAATGGCGGCTTCCTCCGCTTTTTCCGTCAGGTCATTGCGAATTTCGCGCTCCAGCGAGGGCGCAATCAGCCGTTTGTAGCTATCCGCGATAACCCCGCGCAGAATATCGGCGGTATCACTGCTTCTGCGAATGAGCCTTCTCTCCATCCTTTGCAGCAGCTTTTCCTCCTCCCCTTCGATTTTCACAGAAAGGAAGCCCTCCTTCTCGCCGCGGTTCATTGCCAGAACGCGATGCCCCGCCGCTTTTTTGAGCGGCTCCCGATAGTCATAATACATTTCGTAGACGGAGGGTTCGTCCTTCGTTTTTTTGGAAACAATCGCGCCGCATTTTATCGTTTCCTCGCGCAGCAATTTTCGTAAATCGGCATCATCCGAAAACTGCTCCGCAAGGATGTCCATTGCGCCATTTATTGCGTCCAAAACGGTGTCCACTCCCTGTCCACTGTCCACAAAGGCTTTTGCCGCTTCCTCCGGCGTACCGATGAGCTTCTGCCCCCAGATAATATCCGCCAAAGGCTGTAAGCCCTTCTCCTTCGCAATCGACGCTCTGGTGCGGCGTTTCGGGCGAAACGGGCGGTAGATATCCTCGATTTCCGTCTGTGTTTGGGCGGCATCCAGCTTTGCCGCAAGTGCATCTGTCAGCCTGCCCTGCTCGGCAATAGCTGTCCGCACCTGTGTCCGCCTGTCCTCCAGATTGCGGAGAGCTGTCAGCCGCTCGGAAAGCTGCCGAATAATCTGGTCATCCAGAGAGCCTGTCATTTCCTTGCGGTAGCGGGCGATAAAGGGGACGGTGTTGCCCTCATCCAGCAGCCTTACGGTATTTTCCGCCTGACTCTGCGTTATTCCAAATTCTTCCTGTAATTTCCTTATAATATCCATACGATTTCTCCTTCTCTGTGGGACTCTGTCCCACACCCTGACAGGGGAATGATTCCCCTGTACCCCCATTCGCAGAAGCATACGCTTCTGCAACTGCGCCGCAGGCAAATAAAAAGTTTCGGTCAAGCCTTTTCAAAGGCTTGTAGGGTGCAGGGGCAAAGCCCTGCAAGGGTTTAACGGTAATTCTCCCAGATTTTGTTCAGTTCTTCCTTACATTCCGCCGCGGAGGCTGTCAGCCGATAGGCTCTTTGCGCGCCGCCCTCCTCTCGCTTTGCCAGACCGCGCTCCATCAGATATTCCAGATGCGCAATGGTTTCCCCCACGGCGAACCACCGCTGCGACAAGGGGAACTCCTCCCATGTTTTGCCGCGCATCGACCATTTCAAGTGCGCCGCAATCGCTGTTGCATGGCTGTTCGGCTGTGCCTCCAGTGCGTTGACCGTTTCGCAAAGCCGCGTCAGATGATGCTCCACAATCTGGTTAATGCGGACGTATACATCCATTTCGTTTTTCCGATGGGCAGGCAATGCCGTTTCCATTGCATAGCCGCGGATTTTGACAAGGCTGTCCAGATAATTCCCCAGTGCATCGCGCATGTCCTTCCACTGAGTAATATTCGGCGTAATATCAAACAAAATATGATCTGCGGTGAACATCAGCTTTTTCTCCGCGCAGTACAGACACATCTGTCCCGGTGTGTGCCCAGGAACAGACACACAGGTGAATTTCCATCTGCCGACAGTGATTTCATCCCCATCCGCAACATGCTCCGCTTCAAAATAACGGGTTGGCTCCAGACCACGCGCAGGGTTTGAAAGCCGCAGCTCTGCAAGCTGCTCTCTCGTGAAGCCCTCCCGATGAAAAAGTTCATCCGTTTCCTGCCAACGTGCGCCCTTCATGTGCTCCCACAGAATCCGATGATCGGTTGCACTGATATAGATTTTGCCCGGCTTATCCTCCATCAGGGTAGGGGCCAGACCTGTATGGTCAGAGTGCAGATGGGTAAGGAAAAGGTTCGTTTTCTCCCAATTCGCATCCAGCTCTGCAAGCCCTTCCAGAAGCGCTTCCCGACATTCGGGGCGGTTAAAGCCTGTATCAATAATAAGGGTTTCGCCGCCATCCTGCACCACATAGCAGTTGAGATTCCGCAGAGGGTTATCGGGCAGGGGGACATCTATCTGAAAAATACGGGGTTCGTTATAAACTTTTGTCAGCATTTTGTTTTCTCCTTTTTTCTTTCGTGATATACTGATTGTAACATAAAAAGGCACACCACGCCACAACAGAAGGCGCACCGCAACACGAACCAACCCAACGCAAATCAACCCAAAGGAGGATTTCCATGCTGACTATAAAACCCACCCCCGATTATGATGCCATTCTGCGCTGGAACGCAGGCAAGGACGAGGCTTTTCTGTTCCAATGGGCAGGCACAGCCGCTTACCGCTACCCCTTGACGAAGGAGCAGCTCATGCGTCAGTCTGCCAAGGACGGCGTTACGGTTTTCATGGCATATGAAAACGAAGTTCCCATCGGTACGATGGAGCTTTGCGATATCGACCCTGTCCAAAAAACGGGGCGCATCTGCCGCGTACTGTTCGCAGAGGAGGCGAGAGGAAAAGGTCTTGCACACATCGCACTTTCCGCCCTTTGCGCAAAAGCCTTTGATGAACTGGGGTTGGAAACGCTCTCCCTGCGTGTATACTGCTTTAATCTGCCTGCCATCCGCTGCTATGAGCGGCTCGGCTTTCTGGTAACAGAATATTTCGAGGAAGCAGATTCTCATTGGAACAATTATGCCATGGAGCGAAAAAAATAAGCCGTTTTTCTGTATAAAAAACACCTCTGTTTCGTTTTTTCTGCAAATTATTTTATATTAAATGCAATATATAGTTGACATTAAGAAGGATATGCTGTATAACTGAAGCATAAGGAGTGCTCTCCGGAAAGCACTCCCAAGGATATCCGAAAAACACCATTTAGGAGTGATGCTTTGAAAAATCTGAAATTAAAGGCGGCAAGAGCCGCGAAGGACCTCTCTCAGGAACAGCTTGCTCAGTTGGTCGGCGTAACGCGCCAGACCATCGGCATGATTGAAGCAGGGAACTACAACCCGACGCTCAACCTCTGCATTGCCATCTGCAAAGCACTTGACAGAACGCTGGATGAGTTATTCTGGGAGGAATAAAAACGAAACGGAGGCTTTTATATGAAACAATACCAAGACGAGAGAACCTTGCAGGTCAGAAACCGCATTTATGCCGAACTGATGCGGATTATGCTGTGTGTGGTCGTTCTCTCCTTCTGCATAAAGACATTGTATTTCCACATGGGGCTTACGCAGTGCATGACAGAATATATCCTTATGATTCTTGCGCCTGTATATCAGGCGGTGCGCATCCGCCAGACGGAGGTGGTTCTGGGGACAGGGCAGGACAGCCGCAAGCGCGCCACTCCCCTGCTGCTGCTCCTTCTAATTCCTTTTTTCCTGCGGAAAAGCGAATGGACAAACGGGGATTTTTCCGCACTGCTGCCCCCTGTGGTCTTTGTGCTTCTGTTCCTTGCGATACAGTATCTTTTTTTCCATGCGGAGAAAAAACGGGCGGAAAAACTGGAAAAACGCTATGATGCGGAGGACGAAATCAAATAAAATCGGGAAAAAACGAAAAAAAACCTTGCGTTTTCCCGCTCTCTATGGTAATCTATTTTAGTGTCGGTCAGTTTGCCGACAGATATGAATAATCCTTGCTCTTCTCACAGAAGAAGGGCCATTAGTCCAAAAGGAGGTGTAACCCACATGAACAAATACGAATTGGCGCTGGTTTTAAGTCCCGCACTGGACGAAGAAGGCAGAGCAGCAGAGGTAGCAAAGGTACAGGCTACACTGGAAAGATTCGGTGCAAAAATCGAAAAGGTTGATGACTGGGGCAAAAGAAAGCTCGCTTACGAAATCGCAAAGGTAAACGAAGGTTTCTACAGCTTCACAACATTCGAAGCACCCGCTGCTGCACCCGCAGAAATCGAAGCTCGTATGCGTATTATGGAAAACGTTCTGCGTTACCTGATCATCCGTAAGGACGCTTAATCAAGCGGATTGAAGGAGGTAAGATTATGAACAAAGTGATTTTGATGGGACGACTGGTAAGAGATCCTGAGGTGAGATATTCCCAAGGAGCCGAACCCTTAGCCGTTGCCAGATACACTTTGGCGGTCAACCGCCGTTTCAAACGTCAAGGCGAGCAGGATGCCGACTTCATCGGATGCGTTGCATTCGGCAAAGCCGGTGAGTTTGCGGAAAAATACTTCAAAAAAGGTCAGATGGTCAGCATTATCGGTCGGCTGCAGGTACGCAGCTGGGATGATAACGAGGGCAAAAAACGCTGGAGTACGGATGTTGTGGTTGAGGAACAGTACTTTGCGGAAAGCAAGGCTTCCTTTGAAAGCCACAAAGATGCAGCACCGGCTGCACCCGCACCCGCGCCCAAGCAGACTGCCCCTTCCGATGGCTTCTATCCCATTGATGAAAGCATCGAAGATGATGATCTCCCCTTCTAAAAATTTGAAAAAGGAGGACTTAGAATCATGATTAGAAAACGTGGTCGCAGAAAAAAACGCGTTTGCCAGTGCTGTGCAGATAAAGTAACAACAGTTGATTACAAGGATATCAGCAAGCTGAGAAGATATGTTTCCGAAAGAGGCAAAATTCTTCCCAGAAGAATCACAGGCAACTGTGCAAAGCACCAGAGAGCGCTGACAACAGCAATCAAGAGAGCAAGACACGTATCCCTGATGCCCTATACACAGGACTAATTCGATACTGTTTCGGGCGAAGCGCAGGCTTCGCCCTTTTTTTAGCAGAAAAGCAGGAAAAGCCGTAAAAAAAGTGGTTGACAAGCCCTGCTTTGTATGATATGATAAATCTCGCGTCAGACAGATGCACTTTTATGCCCAGATAGCTCAGTTGGTAGAGCAGTGGACTGAAAATCCACGTGTCACTGGTTCGATTCCGGTTCTGGGCATTTTTGCAATATTCATGAAAATCCTACTACTCGAAAAAGGAAGCAATTCGCTTCCTTTTTCTTATATGCAGAGTTTTTCAGGAGCTTTTCGATATTTTTTTGAGACCGACGCAGAAAGGCGGCAGGAAAATGAAAAAAACAGACCTTCTTCTGGTTGCAGGGGCACTTATCATCGCCGGCGGCATCTGGTTTTTCTATTCCGCAGGGGCGGAAAAAGGCAAGGGCGTGGAAATTACCGTGGATGGAGAAAGCAAGGCATTTCTCCCTCTGGGCGAAGATGACAGCATTCGCATTGATACGGATGGCGGCTACAACGTGATTACCGTGAAGGATGGGGAAGTGACCGTAAGCGAGGCGGACTGCCGCGACCAGATTTGCGTGGAGCATAAAAAAATCAGGAAAACAGGCGAAACCATCGTCTGCCTGCCTCATAAGCTTGTTGTAACCGTTACGGGGGACAAACCCGGTGATTTTGATGCGGTGGTGATGTAAAAACATGAACTACAGAAAAATTCCTTATTACGGGCTGTTTGCCGCACTGGCGATACTGATGGGCTATGTAGAGTTCATGATTCCCGTGCCTGTGCCGATTCCCGGAGTGAAGCTGGGGCTGGCAAACGTGATTGTGATTATCATGCTTTATTTTATGGATGCGAAAAGCGCATTTTTTGTTTCGCTGATTCGTGTGCTGCTTTCGGGACTGCTGTTTGCAGGCTTTGCCGGCATGCTCTACAGCATGGCCGGGGCATTATGCAGCTTTGCGGTGATGGTGCTTTTGCAGAAAACGGGGAAATTCAGCATGATCGGCGTTTCCGTTGCAGGCGGTATTTTTCATAATGTCGGTCAGATTGTGGTTGCGTCGCTTGTGGTGCAGAATGTGCGGATGGCATATTATCTGCCCTTCCTGCTCGTTTCTGGCGTGGTGACAGGGGTGCTGATCGGGATTGTGGCACAGACGGCGTTAAAGCATTTAAGTCAGAAACCGCGTTTTTGACTTGGTTAGACAGAGGAATAAACAGACGGGACATTTCCCGAACCCTTTCAAATAAAAACGGATGCTTCAAAAGAAGCACCCGTTTTTTGTTTACATCATTTTCCGAAGGACATATTTTGTGATGTTGCTCATATTGATAATGCCAATCATTTTGCCATTTTCCAGAACGGGGGCTTTCTTGATATGGTTTTCGGTGAGAATCTGGCAGACCTCGCCCAATTCCATTTCCGCGCCGACGGAAATGACCTGTTTTTTCGCAATATCCCTTACCCGCATTGCCATGAGCTCCTTTGTGCGTTCCTCGAAATTCGGCAGCTCCTGCAAGGCGGAGGCATTGATAAACAGCGGCTCCACATCCGCAAGAAAGCGCAGGATATCCCCATCGGAAAGGAAGCCGATCAGGTTCTGGCTGCCATCTGTGACAGGCACGCCGCTGATTTTCTTTTCTGTGATGAGGTGCAGAGCATCGCGGATAGAGGTTTCTTCGGAAACGGTATAAACCTCCTGCTTCATGATGGCAAGCAACGGCGACTGCGCTGTTTCTTTTTTCGTAACACCGAGAATCGCGTCTCTTTGTGCACCGCATTTTTTTGTAATCCAGCGCAGCTCCATGCCGACCAGAATGGCGGCGGCAATCGTACCGATGCCGACACTGCCGAGAGAATGTAAGCAGATAAGACAGGTCACAAGAGAAATGACTACCATGGTCACATCAAAGGCAATCTTAACCGTCGGGAAGGGCTTCTTAATGGTCTTGGAGATGGCAAGCATTGCTCCCTCCCCTGCCAGCGGAATGATATCCGCAGGGACATACCAGAACAGCCCGAAGGCAATCAGCCCCGTACTGAACAGCATCATGGCAAGGCGCACGATGAGATTTGTCGGGTCGGGGAAAAACACCATCAGCGAATTGCAGAAGGTCGTGAAATATCCGAACAGAATCCCTGCAAAAATCTGCAATAAATTTTTTGCCTGAAAGGCTCTGCGCAGTAGCAGAATCTGGAGCAGAACCAGAACAGCATGAAACAGAATTGTGGCTTTCCCCATTTCCAAGCCCACCACGCAGGTGATGGTATAGGGGATAGAGCTGACGGGCGAAACTCCCAGATTTGACTTAACCGAAATCGCCACACCAAGCGTCATAATCAAAAGCCCGATGACATAAGCCGGAATCCGCACAAAAAGGCGGCTTCCCTTTGTATTCTCCATAAAACTTTCTCCCTCTTTCTCTTTTTTCTTTTGTTTTTGTGTCCATTCATTAGACTATTCCAAGGAAAGCAGTTTGTCAACAGAATATCCCGAAAGAAGGCGTTCGGGTACTCTGTATACAAACGTGCGAAAATGCCGGAAATTGCCCGAAAAAACCGACGAAATCCACAAAAAGTCAAAAATCCCGAAAGTCCCCTTGAATGAGCGGCTTTTTAGTGTTAAAATCATTTTCAACATATTAAATACAATCAGAATGGCGTATTCTATATCAAAATCGGAAAAGAATCATAGGAGGAGAAAGAAAAATGGCAATTTATTTCACAGAACCATCCAGAACCTTCAGCGAATTTCTGCTGGTACCCGGCTATTCTTCCAAGCAGTGCATGGTGGATAACGTAAGCCTGAAAACACCCGTTGTTAAATTCAAAAAAGGGGAAGAACCTGCGCTCACAATGAACATCCCTCTGGTATCTGCAGTGATGCAGGCAGTATCCGATGACAAGATGGCAGTGGCTCTGGCGAAAGAAGGCGGCATTTCCTTCATCTTCGGCTCTCAGCCCATCGCAAGTCAGGCGGCTATGGTGGCAAGAGCAAAATCCTATAAAGCAGGCTTTGTAATCAGTGATTCCAACATCAGCCCCGAAAGCACGCTGAACGATATTCTTGCACTGAAGGCAAGAACCGGTCACTCCACTGTTGCAGTTACCACAGACGGCACAGCACAGGGCAAGCTGGTTGGTCTGGTAACCAGCAGAGACTACCGCGTGAGCCGCATGGAAGGCACAGAACAAGTAAAGGATTTCATGACACCCATGGATCAGCTCATCTGGGCACCCTCCGGCACAACACTGAAGGAAGCAAACAACATCATCTGGGACAACAAAATCAACCAGCTGCCCATCGTAGATGCGGAAGGCAGACTGGAATACATGGTATTCCGTAAGGACTATGACAGCCACAAGGTAAACAAGGACGAGCTTCTGGATTCCAGCAAGCGTTATGTTGTCGGCGCAGGCATCAACACAAGAGACTTTAAGGAAAGAGTCCCCGCTCTGGTAGAGGCAGGCGTAGACATCCTGTGCATCGACTCCTCCGAGGGCTACAGCGAATGGCAGAAGGATACACTGGAATGGATCCGTGAAACCTACGGCGACACCGTAAAGGTCGGCGCAGGCAACGTAGTTGACGCGGAAGGCTTCCGTTTCCTGGCAGACTGCGGCGCAGACTTTGTAAAAATCGGTATCGGCGGCGGTTCTATCTGCATTACCCGTGAGCAGAAGGGCATCGGCCGTGGACAGGCCTCTGCTGTCATCGAGGTTGCAAAGGCAAGAGATGATTACTACAAGGAAACCGGTATTTATATTCCCATCTGTTCCGACGGCGGTATCGTTTATGATTACCACATGACACTGGCACTGGCAATGGGCGCAGACTTCATCATGCTGGGCAGATACTTCGCACGCTTCGATGAATCCCCTACAAACAAGGTGAACATCAACGGCTCCTACATGAAGGAATACTGGGGCGAGGGCTCCGCAAGAGCAAGAAACTGGCAGAGATACGACATGGGCGGCGATGCAAAGCTTTCCTTTGAGGAAGGCGTTGACTCCTATGTTCCCTATGCCGGCAGCCTGCATGACAACGTAGGGCTTTCCCTGAAAAAGGTAAAATCCACGATGTGCAACTGTGGTGTGCTTTCCATTCCCGAATTGCAGGAAAAAGCGAAAATTACCGTTATTTCCACAACCTCTCTGGTGGAAGGCGGCGCGCATGACGTTCTTCTGAAGGACAGCGCACAGATTAAATAAGAAAACAGGCAGAAGCATTGCATATATTGCCCCGAATTCAGACGAATTCGGGGCTTATTTTTTCTATTTTGCTATATCTTGCGAAAGTTTGGCGAATTGGCTTGACAGTGCCTGCACTTTTTCATACAATAGAAATAGTTAGTTTGCGAATAAATTTTTATTCAGCAAACTCTTTTTTTGATGAAAAAGCAGTTTGAAAGCGAAACAAAGGAGGAATTCGGAAAATGGAAGAAAACAAAATGGGCGTTATGCCCGTCAATAAGCTATTGATTTCCATGGCATTGCCCATGATGATTTCTATGCTGGTGCAGGCGTTATATAACATCGTTGACAGTATGTTTGTTGCACAAATCAGCGAAAATGCCTTAACAGCGGTTTCTCTTGCATTTCCTGCGCAAAACCTGATGATTGCCATTGGCACAGGCACCGGTGTCGGTATCAATGCACTGGTTTCCCGCTCCTTAGGGGAAAGAAACCAGGAGCGTGCCAATTTGATTGCCAACAACGGCTTGGCGTTATATGTCATCAGCGGGATTCTCTTTGCGATTTTCGGTCTGCTGGGCAGCAATCTTTTCTTCCGTGCGCAAACAGATGATCCCGAAATTGTGCGTCTGGGTACGGAATATTTGCGTATCTGCTGTCTGCTTTCCACAGCAATCTTTTTGCAGTTTGGCTTTGAGCGTATCCTGCAGGCAACCGGCAGAACCTTCTATACCATGCTGACACAGGGCTTGGGTGCCATTGTGAATATCATTATGGACCCCATTTTGATTTTCGGCCTGTTCGGCGCACCAAAGCTTGGGGTGCGTGGTGCGGCTATCGCAACTGTGTTCGGGCAGATTTGTGCGGCATCTCTGGCGTGCTTTTTCAATAAAAAGAAAAACGATGATATTGTCATCAATCCAAAGAAATATCATTTGCAGGCACACGCAGTCAAGAGCATTTATGCCATCGGGATTCCTTCCATCTGCATGGCATCCATCGGCTCTATTATGACCTTCGGCATGAATAAAATTTTGATTGGCTTTACCTCAACCGCAGCAGCCGTATTCGGCGTATACTTCAAGCTGCAAAGCTTCATCTTCATGCCTGTATTCGGTCTGAATAACGGCATGGTGCCGATCATCGGCTTCAACTACGGCGCAAGAAAGCCCGATCGCCTGATGAAAACCATGCGCCTTGCGGTGACCTATGCCGTTTCCATTATGATTATCGGCATGATTCTTTTCTGGGCCTTCACAAAGCAGCTTCTGGGCATCTTCAACGCATCCGAGCAGATGCTTGCCATCGGCATTCCCGCCCTGCGTATCATCAGCCTTTCCTTCCTTCTGGCAGGCTTTGATATTATCATTATCTCTGTTATGCAGGCCTTGGGGCATGGCGTGATCAGCTTGATTATCTCCATGATGCGTCAGCTTGTGGTGCTGCTGCCTGCCGCCTTCCTCTTTTCTAAAATCTGGGGCTTGGGTGCTGTGTGGATTGCCTTCCCTCTGGCAGAATGTGTTTCCCTCTGTGTTACCCTTCTGTTCTGGCGGAAGGTATACCGTAATGAGATTCAGCCTTTATATAACGCAGAGCGTTAAGTCGACACCCTAAGTCGAAATCAGGATTTCGACTTGCTAAGACAGAGGAATAAACAGACGAGTTCCATCAGCTTAAAAGCCTTGAAACTCGCTGTTTTCCTCGTCGGAAGTGAATTCCGACTGCGGATTCCATTTGGGAAACTACTTACCGCCCAAGAAGGGGCGGCAGGCGAAGCCTGCTTTGCGTAGCAAAGTAATGAACAGTTTGTTTCCCAAGCCCTTCCGCTGCCTCAAAATTACTTTGTTTACAGTCTAAAAAAGCCCTATGCTTTCGCATAGGGCTTTTTTTAGTCTTCAGGGCTAATCATGAGGGCAAAATCCAACCATTCCGCAACGAGGGAATATAATTTATCCTCATCATTCAGGGCATCCATGGTTTCCTCATCACTGCTTTCAAAGGTCAGCATGTGTCTGCCGTAGGCATCATAGAAATCTGCCTGCCACTCCTCCTTCACACGCTGGTATTTCTTTAAATAATACACAACCTCTTCCGTATTATTATATCTATATTTATCGTGCCGCATATTTTTTCCTCCTTTTCGGAAATGAAATTCCAAAGCCAGCTTTATCATACCAGAAAAAACGGAGAAAATAAAGGTGCGCCCGAATAAAAAAAATATGCGGTATAAAGAAATCTTTACTTGCTTTTCCGGAACGGATATGCTAGAATCTTTTCAAATAAAGGGGAGTAGCTTACGGGAAACCGTTGCCGACACTCGTCATCACGGTCATTTCAAAAATGAAATCCCGGGTGTCGTCCGACAGAGTGATTTTGTCATCTGAGAAGCAAGACTTTTATTGCACTTTTTTTGAGTGGTGCAATAGGGGTCTTTTTTATTTTCCTGAAAAAAGCCGCCTGCACCGGAAAACAGAAAGGAGAATGGATATGAAACAGCCTTGGACAGAAACAAAGGAAGCTCTATTTACCACGTATCAGACAGATGCGCACGGCCTGAGCGGCGGAGAGGCGCAGAAGCGACTTGCGCAGTACGGCGAGAACAAACTGATTGAGGGCAAGCAGAAAAGCGTACTGCGCGTATTTGCGGAGCAGTTTGCGGATTTACTGGTGGTAATTCTGCTGATTGCGGCAATCATCTCCGCGCTGACGGGCGGCTGGGAAGGCACGATTGTTATTATTACGGTGCTGATTCTGAATGCGATTCTTGGAACGGTGCAGCATTTTAAGGCACAGAAATCTCTGGAAAGCCTGAAAGCGATGTCCGCACCCCATGCGCGCGTGCTGCGTGACGGAGAAAAGCTTGAAATTTCCGCGCTTTCCCTTGTGCCGGGGGATATCCTGCTGCTGGAGGCAGGGGATATTGCCGCCGCCGATGGTCGCATTTTGGAGAATTATTCTTTGCAGGTAAACGAATCCGCTTTGACGGGTGAATCGGAAAACATCAACAAAACCGACCGACCGCTTGATGCAGAAGAACTGCCCCTGGGCGACCGCCTGAATATGGTCTACAGCGGTTCGCCTGTTGCCTACGGGCGTGCGGTGGTGCTTGTGACGGCGACAGGCATGGATACGGAAATGGGGAAAATCGCGCATCTGATGGCATCCGCGCAGGAGAAGGAAACGCCTTTGCAGAAAAGTCTGGACGATTTTTCCAAAAAGCTTTCGATTCTGATTCTGATTATCTGTGCGATTGTGTTTGCGCTTGGCGTATGGCGGCAGATGGGGCTTGGGCAGGCATTGATGTTCGCAGTTGCACTGGCAGTTGCGGCGATTCCCGAAGCATTAAGCTCTATCGTGACAATCGGACTTGCAATCGGGACACAGAAGATGGCAAAACAGAATGCCATCATCAAAAAGCTGCGTGCGGTGGAGGCACTTGGCTCTGTTTCCGTTATCTGTTCCGATAAGACAGGGACACTGACACAGAATAAAATGACCGTACAGAAGGCATTTACACTCGGCAGGGTTTGGGATGCGGAAGAACAGCCACAATCCCCTTTAAAGGAGCTTATCGGGGAGAGTGTGCTTTGCAATGACGGGGCCATCCACGAGGATGCACAAATCGGTGACCCGACCGAAACCGCCCTTCTGGCATTTTGCCGCAAGGCAGGCGGAGATGAAAACGAAATTCGGCAGGGCTTCCCCCGTTTGCAGGAGCTGCCCTTTGATTCTGACAGAAAGCTGATGTCCACCCTGCACGAAATTGCCGGAAAAACCACGCTTCTGACCAAGGGTGCGCCGGATGTGCTTCTGGGACGGTGTTCCTCTGCGAAGGCAGAAACGGGCGTTGTTCCCATGGAGGATGCGATTGCCAAAGAAATCCATGCACAGATTGCGGCTTTTTCTGCGGAGGGGCTTCGTGTGCTTGCCTTTGCGGAAAAGACACTGCCCGAAAACCGTCCGCTGACATTAGAGGATGAAAATGACCTTACCTTTGTGGGTCTGATTGCCATGATGGACCCTCCTCGTGAGGAATCCGCCGCAGCGGTTGCCAACTGCCGCCGCGCAGGTATCCGCCCTGTGATGATTACGGGTGACCATAAGGTAACGGCTTCTGCGATTGCGAAAAAAATCGGGATTTTGCAGGAGGGCGACCTTGCCGTTGAAGGGGCAGAGCTGGAGCGCATGACGGACGAGGAGCTGAAGAAAAAGGTACGGCAGATTTCGGTTTACGCGCGCGTTTCTCCTGAGCATAAAATTCGCATTGTGCGCGCATGGCAGGAAAACGGCTGCATCACTGCGATGACAGGGGATGGCGTGAACGATGCCCCTGCCCTCAAGCAGGCAGACATCGGCATTGCAATGGGCATTACGGGGACGGAGGTTTCCAAGGATGCTGCGGCAATGATTCTGACGGATGATAATTTTGCGACCATTGTCAAAGCCGTTGCCAACGGCAGAAATGTATATACAAATATCAAAAATTCCATCGGTTTTTTGTTGAGCGGCAATCTGGCAGGGATTCTGGTTGTCATGTTTACCTCTTTGATGGGGCTGCCACTGCCCTTCACGGCAGTACAGCTTTTATTCATCAACCTGCTGACGGACAGCCTGCCTGCACTTGCGGTCAACATGGAGCAGCCGACGGGCGACCTGCTCAATCAGGCACCCAGAAAAGCAAACGAAGGGATTTTGACAGGCGCTTTTCTGAAGCGGCTCTCCTTACAGGGCATTCTGATTGCGATTGTAACCATGCTTGCGTTTTACAACGGTCTGGCAGTCAGCGGCGCAATGGCTTGTACGATGGCGTTTGCAACGCTTTGCCTTGCACGACTGTTCCACGGCTTTAACTGCCGCGGCACGCGCTCCGTTTTCCGCCTGCCGATGAACCCCTTCTGCTTCGGAGCATTTGCAATCGGCGCATTGCTGCTGTTTGCAGTGCTTTGTATCCCTGCCCTGCATGGGTTATTTGACATCAGCAATGCACTGACCGGGAATGATATCCTGAAAATCGCCGGGTTTGCCTTCCTGCCAACCCTGCTGATTCAGCTGTTCCGCGTGGTGAGAGGGAAATAAGCATCGTTTTATTGAAAATATGCTATCACAAAGCAGTAAGCAATAAGTTTTTGTGATACCCCTTCCATCAAGAAAAAATGGATTTTCTATTTTTTTACTGGGAAAATATTTTCTTCTGCGGATTCTTGTGCTATACTCAAAAAAAATATTTAAAAAAGTTTTTTCGTTTTTAAAATTTTTATTCTAAAGAAAAGGGATGATGAAAATGGCAGAAAAAATCAGAATTGGTATTTTGGGCTATGGCAACTTAGGGAAGGGCGTGGAGCTTGCAATCAGACAGAACCCCGACATGGAGCTTGCGGCTTTCTTCACCAGAAGAGCCCCCGAAGCACTGAAAACACAGAGCCCCGATGTACCTGTATATAACGTAAAGGACGCAATCAGCAAAAAAGACGACATTGATGTTATGATTCTCTGTGGCGGCAGTGCGACAGATCTGCCTGTACAGAGCCCTGAATATGCAAAATATTTCAACATCGTGGACAGCTTTGATACCCACGCAAAAATTCCTGAGCATTTCGCAAATGTAGACGCTTCCGCAAAGGAAGGCGGTCATATTGCTTTCATTTCCGTCGGCTGGGACCCCGGTATGTTCAGCCTGCAGAGACTGATTGGCAACTGCATTCTGCCCAACGGCAAGGATTACACCTTCTGGGGCAGAGGCGTAAGTCAGGGACATTCCGATGCCATCAGACGCATTAAGGGCGTAAAGGACGGCAAGCAGTATACCGTTCCCGTTCCTGCGGCACTGGAAAAGGTAAGAGCAGGCGAAAACCCTGAGCTGACCACAAGAGAAAAACACACAAGAGAATGCTATGTTGTGGCTGAGGAAGGCGCAGATCTGGCACGCATTGAAAACGAAATCAAGACCATGCCCAACTACTTCGCTGATTATGACACAACGGTTCACTTCATTTCTCAGGAGGAGCTGGATCGCGACCACAGCGGTATCCCTCACGGCGGCTTTGTTATCCGCACAGGCACAACCGGCGCAGATACCAAGCAGATGATTGAATATTCTCTGAAGCTGGGCTCCAACCCCGAATTTACTTCCAGCGTAATTGCTGCTTATGCAAGAGCGGCTTACAAGATGGCACAGGAGGGCATCACAGGTGCAAAGACTGTATTTGATGTTGCACCGACCTATCTTTCTCCCCTGTCTGCGGAAGAACAGAGAAAAAATCTGCTTTAATTTAAGCTGAAAACAGATTTTGGACAGAAACAACCCCCATCGGTTCACCGATGGGGGTTTATTTTATTTTCCCTTCTGCATGACATCAATAATCGTACTGTCCATGGGAGCCATGCCCTCATCGGAGATACGTCCCAGATTCTTTTCCGTCTGCTCTGCGGAGGAACCGATTACGCCGAAATTATGCGGAATGGCAATGCCTTCCATGGCGAGCATTGCGGAAAGATATGCCGCATAGACCCCTGCGGATGCCTTGAGCGCACAGCCGATACTGCCGCCATCGCAGATCATGCCGGTAAGATTTGCCGCCATGTGATCCATTGCCGCAGAGGCCTCCTTCGCGCTGCCGCCCATGAGCAGCACAATACCTGCCGCCGCACCGCTGCCACCGCCCAGAACACAGCCGCAGAGGGCAGAAAGTCTGCCGGTATAATGCTTGCTGAAAATGGTGATTAAGCAGCTGAGTGCCACGCCGCGGATGATTTCTTCCTCTGTTTTTCCTGCAAATCTGCCATAGGAAACAACGGGCATGGAGCAGAGAATTCCATGGGAGCCACTGCCGACAATGCTCATGGCAGGAAAGGGCAGACCTGCCAGACGCGCATCCATGGCGGAGCAGGTCAGCCTCTGTGCGGCGTAAATCATATCGTCACCGACAGCACCTCTATTACGGAAGGCTGCCAGAGTTTTCCAGATTTGCAGACCTACGCCCTTCTCGCCCTCGGCGGAAAGCGCACAGTTCATGGCAATCATTTCTTTCACACAGGACAATTCTGCGATGGGAACGGTTTTTGCATAATCCACCATATCCGCAACGGTAACTGCTTCAAAATCAAAGGCATGCTGCTGTTCCGCCGCCTTTGTCTGCTCTGCCTGAAAGAGAACGGTATCATTTTTTGCAACAAAAACGATATTCGCATGGAAGTCCTCAATGCGGCAAACGCCGACCCCTTCGCTTGTCCGGATTTCCGCAAGGATATAAATGCCCTCCTTTGTTTCATCGGCTTTGATATCCATGGGAATCTGCAATGTCTTTGCCTCGGCAACATGTGCGGCTGTAATATTTTTCAGCACCTCCAGACCAAGCGTCCAATCGCCGCCCAAGGCACCCAATGCCGCCGCCATATTGCAGCCAAGCTCCTGCGTGCCGGGAATGGCGCAGGAAAAGGCGTTTTTATACATGCCGCCATTCATCACCATGCGAATCTCTTGCAGCTTACCGCCCACAGCCGCATAGGCTCTCGCCGCCGCAAGGGCAATCGCGCCGACCTCTGTTACGCCTAAGGCAGGCTTCATTTCATTTTTTAACAGACCGGTAAAATCGAATTTCATTTTTATACCCTCTCCCTCTCATTTGTCCTACAATTTCTTCTTTCAGTATACCTGTTCCAATGAAAAAAAGCTACCTGAAATGCTTTTACTATCGAGAAAACAATTCTTCCGATACATTCCATCGAATTATTCGATTTACTGTTGTATTTTTATGGATTTTTCTCTATAATAAAGCAAGCTTATCTGACAACGAATCAGAAGGGATACAGGCTTTTTCCCGTATCTCATGCAAAAAAATCAAATTTTCAGGAGGTTTTTATGGAAAACAGAGAGAAATTCAGCTCCCGTCTGGGCTTCCTGCTCATTTCCGCAGGCTGTGCCATCGGTCTGGGGAATGTGTGGAAATTCCCTTACATCACAGGGAAATACGGCGGCGCTGCCTTTGTGCTGATTTATTTTGTATTTCTGCTCATTCTGGGCATTCCCATTCTGACACTGGAGCTTGCCGTTGGGCGCGCCAGTCAGCGCAGTGTTGCCCTTTCCATGGATGTGCTGGAGCCGAAGGGAACGAAATGGCATTGGTTCAAATTTCCTGCAATGGCAGGTAACTACATCCTGATGATGTTTTACACCACGGTTGCCGGTTGGATGGTTTATTATTTCTTCAAGATGGCGGCAGGCGGCTTTGTAGGGATGAACGCGGATGAAATCGGCGCAACCTTCAACAGCACCCTTGCCAACCCGACGCTGAATGTTGCGTTTATGATTGCCGTTGTCATCAGCTGTATGCTGATTGTGGGCAAGGGGCTGCAGAACGGCGTGGAAAAAATCACGAAGGTGATGATGATTGCGCTGCTGGTGCTGATGATTGTGCTTGCGGTGCGCTCCTTCTTTCTGGCAGGGGGCGAGGAAGGACTGCGGTTCTATCTCTATCCCGATTTTTCCAAGCTGATGGAATACGGCATTACGGAGGTGCTTTTTGCCGCGATGAGTCAGGCTTTCTTCACGCTGAGCATCGGCATGGGCGCGATTGCGATTTTCGGCAGCTTTATCGACCGCAGCCGCTCCCTGATGGGCGAGGCAATCTGCATTACGGTTCTGGATACGGCGGTTGCGCTGATGGCAGGTCTGATTATCTTCCCTGCGTGCTTTGCTTATGGGGTTGACCCCGGTCAGGGCCCCGGACTGATTTTCGTAACGCTCCCCAACGTATTCAATGCAATGCCGGGCGGTCAGCTCTGGGGGACGCTGTTCTTCCTGTTCATGTGCTTTGCGGCATTCTCTACGGTAATCGGTGTATTCCAAAACCTGATTACCTTCTGGACAGATATGACGGATGCGCCGCGCAAGAAAATTGTTGCGTATCATATTGTGGCACTGATTGTGCTTTGCCTGCCCTGCGCACTGGGCTACAACGTGCTGAGCGGCTTACAGCCCTTGGGCGAGGGCACTGCGATTCTGGATCTGGAGGATTTCCTGGTTTCCAATAATATCCTGCCACTGGGCAGTATCGTTTATGTGCTGTTCTGTGCATGCAAAAACGGCTGGGGCTGGGAGAATTTCATGGACGAGGCCAACGCCGGCGAAGGGCTGAAATTCCCGAACGGGATTCGGCTGTATGTGAAGTATATCCTGCCGCTGATTATTCTGTTTGTATTCGTGATGGGGTATATCTCCATGTTCAGCAAATAAGCAGGTTTCAACAATTTTTACAAAAGAGAAGGAAGGAACAAGGATGCTTACGATACCGCAATTAACGGAAAAAATGATTGCCTTTTCCGCAGGGAATACGGCGGATATCCACCATTTTCTCTGCGTCTGGGCGTATGCGAAAACGATTGGCGAGGCAGAGGGCTTAGACGAAAAGACGCAGTTTCTGCTGGAGGCGACAGCAATCCTTCACGATATTTCCTGTCCGCTTTGTCGGAAAAAATACGGCAATACGGACGGCAGATATCAAGAGGCGGAAAGCCCTCGGCTGGTGCAAGGCTTCCTTGCGGACAGCGGATTTGACGCAGCGCTGATTGACCGCATTTCCTATCTGATTGCACACCACCACACGGTGACAGGAATTGATGGGATGGATTATCAGATTCTGATTGAGGCGGATTTTCTAGTGAATGCGGCGGAAAAGGGCTTGGGAAAAGAAGCCGTTGCGCATTTTCTGGAAAACGTGGCGAAAACGGACTGCGGCAGGCGGCTGTTGCAATCTGTATTTCTTGACAAATAAAATTGCCCCTTCGTACCAAAGGTACGAAGGGGTTTTCTTATGCCGTTTTTAAATGGGGTGGCAGACAGTGCCCCATTGGACATCCTCTTTGCCGTTTGCAAGTGTTACTTTTTTGGAGACAACGGCATAGCCGTCCTTGAAATCTCTTGCAAAATCGAAGGTGGGGGCAATGACCCATGTGCCGTCCTCGCCGACATAGCCGTATTTGCCTGTTTTTTCATCCTGATAGGGGGCAAGCCCTTCGGAAAGCCGCATTCTCCATCTGGCATCCTCTTTGGAAATGCGCCCGTTTTCATCGAAGTACAGCTTCACATATTCCACCCTGCCGGGTGCAACCTGCTCCGAAACCTCCGTGGAAATGATGCCGTTGCCGCAGTCATCCAGATATTTCCCCGTTATGATGGATTTCAGCTTTTTGCCCGTGGTATCAATCAGGATAACCTCGCCGCTTTTTTCCTGTGCAAAGGCTTTGCCGTTCCAAAAATCTGTTATTTTGTTATAGCGCAGGGGGATAACCTCTTTGCCGGTTTTATCGATATAGCCGATATTTCTGTCCGTATCCTCTACCTTTGCGAGACCATCCCGGAAAGCAAATGCATCTCTGTATTTCGGCTCGATGACCCAGCCTCCTTTTTTATCAATATAGCCATAACGGGTTTCTGCGCTCTGCATTCCTTCTTCCTTCGGAAGATCTACGCCTACTGCCGCCAAGCCCTCGGAAAAGGCATCGGCACTGTAAGAGGAGAGGGAAATGACTTCTTCGCCCTTTGCGTTGATATAACCGCTTTTTCCTTCCTTATAGTCCATCACCATTGCCAGACCTTCGGAAAAGCTGTCTATCACATGGTAATCGTCCGCAAACTGCGTATTGCCTTCCATATCAAGAATCTGGCTTGTTCCGTCCCGTTTATTCAAACGCAGGAAACCATCCCCATAGCCGCGCAAGTAGGAAACATCTTTGTTATCATACTCATGCAGCACCTTGCCCTGATGATCCAGAACGAACCAATCCGTATCCCAGTTTCCATCTTCATTCGGCTTGCCGGAATCCTGATTGAGGTATTTTCTCGCGATAAAATAATCGCCGCCGATGGATTCGATGTAATCATAGCGGTCTGTCAGGGGGATGCCGAACACTGCCGCTTCGCCCGTTCCCTTGACGGAGGAGGTATCGTTTGCCGTTGCCGCAGTCAGCTCTGTCAGCTGTACGGCTGCGGTTTTTGTTTCTGCATCCCAGCTGAGAGCATCTGCATCGACGATATAGCGGTTAAAGCATTTCAGCACGCCCTCCCAATCGCGCAGGGGGACAAAAACTCTGCCGTCCTTGACCTCCATCTGCCCAAACGAAGGCAACAGGCTGCTGTTTCTCCAGATGCGGTTGCCGGTGATATCAAAGCTCAGCGTGTAATCTTGCATGGTGACCTTGGCAAGCTGAATCCCATCCTCCCAGACAAGCTCTGCATCCGCATACAACGCCTTCATAAAGGTGCGCAGAGGGAGCATGACATAGCTATCCTTGATATAAATCGGCACATCCAAAGGCTGTGCTGTGCCGTCCTTGGTAAATTCCGTTGTGCCGACCCTTGCCGTAAAGGTATGCGGTGTTTTCGTGAACAGTGATTCCTCCGCCGCGTAGGCAGGCACGCTCCCTGCCAGAAGTGCCGCGCTGAGTGCCATACAGAATATTTTTTTCATACGCCTTTTCCCCCTTTTTATCTGTTCGGATTTTGGATAATGCCCCATTCGACATCCTTTGTACCGTCTGCCAATTTGATTTCATTGGCAACCACCGCATAGCCGTCTTGGAATCTCTCCGCCGCATCAAATGCAGGGGCAATCACCCAAGTGCCGCTTTCGTTTACATAGCCGTATTTCTTTGCCGTCGCATCCCAATACGGTGCAAGTCCCTCGGAAAGTCCCTTTTTCAGAAGATAGGTTTCATAGGAAATTTCGTCTGTTTCATCAAAATAGCGTCTTACATGCTCATGGTCGCCATCGGGCAGATTCACAATCTCCTCCGTCATTGCCATGCCGTTCTTCTGCTGATTTGGTTTTGTCATTCTATCATCTGCATATACCAGATATTCTGCATCCGCAATCCGTTTCAGCCTTTTGCCTGTTTGATCAATCAGCCAGTTTTTTCCTTCCGCATCTGACGCATAGGTTGCACCGTTTCGGAAATAGCCTGCCCAACGATACTGACAGGGAATAACCTCTTTACCCGTTTTATCAATAAAGCCTGCCTTATGCGTATCGCGGCTGCGCACCATTGCCAAGCCTTCATAGAAGGGAAAAGCCGAACTGTATTTCGACGCATCAATGGCAACCTTGCCTGTTTTATCAATATAAGCATAGGTGCCGTCTTTTTTCTTTACAACTGCCAAACCATCGGAGAAGGGTTCTGCCTCCTCAAACTGCAAAGGAATCACAACCTCGCCGTTTCGATTCACAAAGCCTGTGCCGTTTTTATCCGAAACTGCCGCCAGGCCTTCGGAAAAGAAATCTACATAAAGATAAACAAAGGGAATGACGGTATTGCCTTCCCAGTCAATGGCACCATTGCCAAAGCCGTTTTCCGTATTTCTGCCAACTAAGAAGGTTCGCTCACCGCCGTCCTCCATATAGTTATCCGTTCCGGTGTCATAGGTCTGCAACACCTTTCCCTTACTATCCAGAAGATACCGTACATTTTCGCGTCTGCCCATGCTGACACCCAAGCCGACATTCGTTTCTCCCGTATATTTCTGTGCAAGGAAATAGCCGTCCCCAAGGGGCTCGATTTCATCATACTGCGTGGTGAGTGCCATGGTATAGGATGCCTGCGCGCCCTTGCCGCTCAGTGTGGGTTTTTCCAGATTATTGGAGGTATCAAGCTTCTGTTCCACCGCGCGGATGGTTGCCAACCTTGTGGTGCTGTCCCATGTAATATCGCCCTCCTCCATGAGATAGCCGATGGACTGCAAAATACCCGACCAGTTCCGCAGGGGAACGAAAACGCGCCCATCCTTCACTTCCATTTTGCCCCAGACGGGCAGAGCTTCTCCGTTTTTCAGAATCGTATTATTTTTTAAATCAAAAATGAGAATATAAGCGCCATAAAGAACGGTTGCGGTCTGCTTCTTCCCATCCCAGATCATGTTTTTGGGATGGATTTGCAGGACTGCGTTCATAAAGGTGCGCAGGGGCAGCATGGTATAGCCGTTTTTGGTATAAATCGCTACATCCAAGGGCTGTGCTGCGCCATCCTTGGTAAATTCCGTTGTGCCGACCTTTGCCGTAAAGGTATGCGGCACCTTTGTGATATAATCTGCCGCGTAGGCAGGCACGCTCCCTGCCAGAAGTGCTGCGCTGAGTGCCATACAAACGAGTTTTTTCATGTTTTGTCCCTCCCCGAAAATACAACTGTGCTTTTGCTTCTGCTTTCACTCTAGCAAAAGAAAACGCTTCCCTCAAGAGAGGGGAAGGAAATTTAAGAAATTCGTAAGAAATTTGTAAGCTGCTTGTAACACAAGGCGTTTTTCTGTATACAAAAAAGAGCCTGCATGGGAAAATTCCCATACAGACTCTTTTATTTTCTGCAAAATCGGATTAGAATTCTGCGTTATTTACGGTACGAGGGTAAGGCAGGACATCGCGGATATTGCCGACACCTGTCAGATACATTACCGCACGTTCAAAGCCCAGACCGAAGCCTGCGTGTCTTGTGCCACCGTATTTACGCAGATCCAGATACCACCAGTAGTCCTCTTTTTTCAGACCCAGCTCGTTCATGCGGTTTTCCAGAACCTCCAGTCTTTCCTCTCTCTGGCTGCCGCCGATGATTTCGCCAACGCCGGGCACAAGCAAATCCATTGCCGCAACGGTCTTTTTATCATCATTCAGACGCATATAGAACGCCTTGATTTCTACGGGGTAATCGGTTACGAATACAGGCTTTTTGTAAATCTGCTCTGTCAGATAGCGTTCATGCTCTGTCTGCAAATCAATGCCCCATTCTACGGGATATTCAAAGGTATGACCGGATTTTTTCAAAAGCTCAACCGCTTCTGTGTAGGTTACTCTGCCAAATTCGTTATCGAGGATGTTATGCAGTCTGTCCAGCAGACCCTTGTCCACGAAGCTGTTGAAGAATTCCATTTCTTCGGGGGCGTTGTCCAGAACATACTGAATGATATATTTCAGCATTTCCTCTGCGATTTCCATGTTATCATTCAAATCGGCAAATGCCATTTCGGGTTCAATCATCCAGAATTCCGCCGCATGTCTGGTTGTGTTGGAATTTTCCGCACGGAAGGTAGGCCCGAAGGTATAAACATTGCGGAACGCCATTGCAAAGGTTTCCGCGGAAAGCTGACCGGATACGGTAAGGTTGGTTTCCTTGCCGAAGAAATCCTTGGAATAATCTACCTTGCCATCGGCTGTACGAGGCAGGTTATCCAAATCCAGTGTAGTGACACGGAACATTTCGCCTGCACCCTCACAGTCGGAGCCTGTGATGATAGGTGTGTGGGTATAAACAAAGCCCTTGCCCTGGAAAAATTCATGAATTGCCATTGCAATCAGGCTGCGCACACGGAAGGTTGCGGAGAACAGGTTTGTTCTGGGGCGCAGATATGCGATTTCACGCAGAAATTCTACGGAGTGGCGTTTTTTCTGCAGGGGATAATCGGGGGTGGAGGTGCCTTCCACATCAATCTGTGTTGCCTTTACCTCGAAGGGCTGCTTTGCTTCGGGGGTTTCCACCAGAAGACCTTTTATAATCAGCGCCGCGCCGACATTCTGCTTGGAGATTTCTTCATAATTTTTCAATCTTTCCGCTTCAAAAACAATCTGAATATTTTTGAAGAAGGAGCCGTCATTCAGCTCGATAAAGCCGAAATTCTTGGAGACACGCATGGTGCGAATCCAGCCGCCCAGTGTGACCTCTTTATTTGCATACGCCGCAGTGTTGCGGTAGATAGATTTTACTGTTGTCAAATCCATGATGTTACATCCTTTCCTGAGTTTTCTGTCCATAATACTTCTATTGTAGCCGTTTCAAGGGAAAAAGACAACCTTTTTATCGGATTTATCGGAAAAATCAATCCTGCTTTTCCGCTTTCGCCGCCTTCTGCGCCGCAATTTTCTCAAAATTGATATGGCAATAGCCATTGGGATTTTTTTCAAGATATTTCTGGTGATACTCCTCCGCTTGAATAAACTGGCGCAGGGGGAGATTTTCAATCATAATCGGCTGTTTGTAATCCTTTTGCAGGGTATCCAGAAATGCCTGTGCCGTCTGCCGCTGCTCCTCGGTGAGGGAATAGATGCCCGTGCGGTACTGAATCCCGATATCCATGCCCTGCCTACCCAGAGAGGTCGGGTCGATGGTATAGCAATATTCCCTGAGAATTTCTGTCAGAGAGATTTTTTCCGCATCAAAGACAACCTCGACCGCTTCGGCATGTCCGCTGTGATTGCAGACCTCCTCATAGGTGACGCTTTCCTTGAGGGGCGGATTCCAGAGGGGCTTTTCGCCCAGAGCATAGCCTACCCTTGTTTCCAGCACCCCCGCAACACTTTGCATATATTTTTCCGTGCCCCAGAAGCAGCCGCCTGCCAGATAAATCGTTTCTTTTTTCATAAGAGTCCTCTCTCCTTTCCTAAGCACCGGCTCTCCTTATTTTCTGATGATATCGTAACAATCCGTTCTGCGGTGCTTTAACAGCGGCAGCTCTGCCCTTACCTGCTCCAGCCTTGCAAAATCCAGCTCCGCTGTAAGGATGCCCTCATTTTCGTCCAGCTCCGCTACCACACTGCCCCAAGGGTCGGTAACAATGGAATGACCCCATGCGGTATAGGAGGACTGCAAATCACGCGCAGGGGCACAGCCTGCCAGAAAAACTTGATTATCCAAGGCACGCATACGGAAGGACATTTCCCAATGGGCAGGGCCTGTTGTCATATTGAAGGCGGCAGGGACAAGGATTGCCCTTGCGCCTTCGAGCGCAAGCAGACGGGACAGCTCCGGAAAACGGATATCGTAGCAAATCATCAACCCCATCCTGCCCCACGGGGTGTCGAAGGTGGTGACATCCCTGCCGGCGGTAAAGGTATCGGATTCCATGAAATACTGTCCGCCGGGGACATTGATATCAAACAGATGGGTTTTGCGGTGCCTTGCGATGCAGCTTCCCCTGTTATCATAGACGAAGGCTGCGTTATAGATTCTGCCATCCGCCGCAAGCGGAACAGAGCCTGCAACCACATACAAGCCGAGAGCCCCTGCCATTTCGGCGATGCCCTGCAAAAACGGGGCGTTTTCGGGCATGGCATAGCGCACAAAGGCACTGTTTTCATAGGGGCAGCAGCACATTTCGGGCAAAACTGCCAGATCCGCGCCCTCCTGCTTTGCCTGCACAAGCATCTGTTTTATTTTTTCAAGATTTTCCTCAGGTGTCGGCAGGGTTTTTAACTGCAATAAAGCTACTTTCATTCCACAGACCTCCTATCTGCCTTCTTTTTGCCTTTATCATAGCATACCCGAAAAAAAAGAAAAAGGGGATTTGCCTTTTGCATAGTATGGAAGGAGTCCATAAAAAACAGAGAAAGGAGTTTTTCTATGTATCCTTATTTTCAGAAAAACCAGAAACCCAATCCTTCCAATTCTTCCAAGCTTTCTGTCAGAGAAGCAAGCCCTGCCGATCCTCTGCGGCAATTTCTGGCGGAAAACCCTGCCTTCGGCACACTGCTGTTTCAGGTGACGGGCGGACAGGGGGCTGTTCCCATCGAGAGGGCAACGGTTGTCATCAGCAAGGCATTACCCAACGGGCATACGCTTTCCGTTACCACAATGACGAATGAAAGCGGCAAAACGGCGGAAATTTCACTGCCTGCGCCGCGCCGCGATAAATCGCAGACACCGGGCGGCACGGATGTTTTTGCGACATACGATGCACTGATTTCCGCCCCCGGAACGGTTCCTGTTGTGGTGCATAATATCCCCATTTTTGACGGGATTACCACAATTCAGCCTGTCGCACTTTCCTTTGATGTCAGCGGAGCGCGCAGGGACGAGGCAGAAAGCATCACCGATACCGAACCGAATTTATAAAAAAGGAGGAAGCACACCATGGCTTTACAGCAGGTTCCAACCATTCCCGAAACAATTACGGTACATCTGGGGCTGCCGAATCAGCCTGCGGAAAACGTAACCGTGCCGTTTCCCGATTATATCAAAAATGTGGCCTCCAGCGAGATTTACCCCACATGGCCCGAAGCCGCAATTCGCGCGAATATCTACGCGCAGATTACCTATGCGCTGAACCGCATATTTAACGAATTTTACCGCAGTCAGGGGTATGATTTTGATATTACCTCAACCACGCAGTATGACCAGACCTACATCAAGGGACGGGATATTTATGAAAACATCAGCCGCATTGTGGATGAAATTTTCAACAACTATGTGGTGCGGCAGGGGCGTGTTGATCCGTTTTTCACCGCCTACTGCAATGGCACAACCACCGTCTGCGACGGACTTTCCCAATGGGAGACGGTTGCATTGGCGGAGCAGGGGCTGACACCCTATCAGATTTTGCAGAAATTTTACGGGCAGGATATCGGGATTCTGGAAAATGTACCGATTTCCGCAAATGTGCCATCCTATCCGGGTGCCGCGCTACGGCTGGGGGATGCCGGTAATACCGTAAAAACGATACAATTAGAGCTGAACCGCATTGCGGATAACTACCCTGCGATTCCGAAAATTGAGCCGGCAGACGGGGTATTCGACATAGCAACAGAAAATGCGGTACGGGAATTTCAGCGGATTTTCAACCTGACACCGGACGGAATTGTCGGGAAGCCAACGTGGTATCAGCTGAAATATATTTACAACGGGGTGAAACGGCTGAATGAGCTGACGAGCGAAGGGCTGACATTGGATGAGGTGACACGCCCCTTCCCTGCGGTGCTGCGCGAGGGGAGCAACGGTGTGGATGTGCGGTCTTTGCAGTATTATCTGGATGTGATTTCATATTTTAATGATGCCGTTCCCGATATCGATCAGGACGGATACTTTGGCCCTGCGACCACTGCCGCCGTGCGTGCCTTTCAAACGCTCGCCGGACTGCCTGCGGACGGGATTGTGGGCTTGCAGACGTGGCTGCGGCTGCGGCAGGCGTATGACGATATTCTGGCAATGCTGCCGCAGGGGATGAAGGAAAACAACGCAGGAATTTATCCGGGATATTTCCTTTCCTTGGGTATGGAAAATGAGGATGTGCGGAATTTACAGACCTATCTCAAAGGGATTGCGGACTACAGCGGCGTGATTCCGCCGATTGCGGTGACGGGGGTATTTGACGAGGCGACAAGAGACGCTGTGGCGGCATTGCAGGCGCAGAACGATTTGCCGCCGACGGGGAATGTCGGCCCCGCGACATGGAACCTTATTAGAAGATTATACAACGCCAGATAATAGAAAAAGCCGCAGAAATTCATCCTAACAGAAAAAACGCTTAGACCTTACAATCTAAGCGTTTTTTATAATTTAATTACATATATTAACACTTATAATCCTATTTTATGCTATAATATTATATGTGGCAAAATATAACTCAAGGAGGTGTGATCTATTATGAATCAAATTATCGATTTACTAAAAAAACGCGGGTTTATTATTGAAACAGAAAATAATCAATACATTCTAAGTGACAACTCTGCAAAAAAAGATGCTAAACTTCTTGAAGATATATTATCTGAATATCAAATAGGCTTCCTTAGTAAATCGTCTGAAATTATTCTTACATCATCAGATGCAACGAGATTACAAAAACTATTCTCTCCAATAAAATCTGGAACAGTAGGAGTTGGCTCTTGCAATCAACTACAGCCTTGGCATAAGGTTGCAAAAAGAAATTGTGCTGATAAAATCCCACTTGATTGGTTGGAGGCAAATATTGCAAGATATATAAAAGCACTATCTGCGTGCGGAATATATACGGGAGGCTGTTGCGATGGTAATCATACAGACCATAACAACGATAAACTCTACATTGAATTTGATGAACCTATATATTCGGAATTCCACAAATTATTGTGAAAATATCATTTATGTAAAATGTTTAACCTAAATTGGAATTCACAATATACAAAAATTCCACTATCAGAAAACAGGATATCTCAATATGAAGAACTTAATAAAGCTGCAGAATACATATACGATAATCGAGTTTTAATTCGCTATATTAGAAAAAAGGCTGCAAAAAATTTAACTAAGAAATTTGTTGAATCTCATTCTTCTGATGAAATAAAATCTGATTTTCTTGCTAATCTAGAAACCATTCTTAAAAAGGAGGATCTGTTATGGAAATAAACTGTACTATATTTATAAGAGAATTAGCCGAAAGAACTCTGAGAAATTACAATTATATAAAAGAGAGAGCCCATGAAGATAACCTCTATGAGGTAACGCAATTAATAAATTCCATGTATTGCCTTCTTGTTGTTCCGGAAGAAATATTTGGTATCCGCCGACAGGATAATCCTGATTCTGAGTTTGCCTTAAAAACTAAATTCAGTACTCGGGAAAAAAATTTAAAAAAATATGCTGGCTATTGGGAGATAGTAAAGTTATTAGATGAACTTAAAACTCAAAATAGGGTTAGAAATGTAGAAATAGGAGCTTTTGAAGAAGAATGCCCAGTATGCTCCTTTTTGTATAACCTTAGAAACTCTCTATGCCATGAAGGAATCGGTTTTTTACCATTCCAAATTGATTTCAAGGGTAAACCCCAAAACAAAATTGATAACATTATATTTCAAGCCAAAAAAACAAAGGACACTTCTAATGTTCAATTCATAGCAGTATTATCTGTAGCTCAATTAGAATACCTTTTAACAAATGTAGCTACTATGTATATCAATGTTGAAAACGGGAAAAGAACATCTTCTGAAAGAGAGTATATAGATTTTTACCATGAATTACAAAAGAACGTAAAAAATTATTTACCTAAATTTAGACCCTATTAAGATTAATAAATTAATATTGAAAATGCCATACAGAGTAATTACTCCGTATGGCATTTCTAATCAAAAATTTATTTTTATTTCTTCTTTCTTATTCTTTTTTATCGTCCGCCTCTGCGGATTCCTCGTCATCCTCGAAATCGGCAGGGTCATATTCTCCGAAGGAGGCCTTCAGAAATGCCTCCATATCATTGAGCTGCTCCATCTGGTCGCTCATGCCGTCCAGAACATCCTCCACTTTATTCAGGTATTTATTCATTTCGGGGGAGATGGGCTCTACTGCTTCCTCGCCCTCAGCAGGTGCTGCCTCTGCGGCTTCGGGAGCTTCTTCTGTTGTGGGTGCTTCTGCGGCATCCAGCTCCTCCAGATCGATGTCATCCCAATCCTCCGCTTCGTCGCGGTTTCTCTTTTCTCTCAGCTTTTCACGGTAGGTTGCCATATCCTCCTTGATTTCACTTGCCTTTTCCACCATACGGAAGGCTGCGGAGCGCACGGCAGGCTGCAGCTCATCTGCCTTATCCGCCAGCTTTTCCTTCATACGGAATGCCGCGGAGCTTACCTTGGGCTGCAAATCATCCGCCTTATCGGCTACCTTATCTGCGGCGTTTTTCACCGCGGGATTTTCCTTTACCTTATCGGCAACGGCGCTCAGCGCAGCCCCTGCCTTATTCAGCATACCGCCTACGGCTTTTGTAATGCCGTCCTTTTCGGTACCTAAGCCGCTATGCAGCGCTGTAAGCAGACGTTCTGCCTCATCCACGCTGATGATGCCTTTTTCGAGCATATTCAGGATTGCCATTCTTTCTTCTTTCATCGGTTTTCCCTCCTTAGGTGTTTTCTCATACTTTATGCGCAGGACATATTCATCGGGTCTGTCTGCTTTTTTTCCGAAGGCATACAGGATGCTTTCCACGATGCGGCGGCTTGCCTGTCCGTCGCCGAAGGGGTTCTTCGCCTGCGCCATTTTTTCGTATTCCTCTTTGTTATCCAACAGTTCCTTCGCCATGGAATAAATCACGTTTTCATCCGTACCTGCCAGCTTCAGGGTGCCTGCTTCCACACCCTCGGGGCGTTCTGTTACGTTGCGGAGCACCAGAACAGGCTTGCCCATGGAGGGCACCTCCTCCTGCAGACCGCCGCTATCTGTCATCACGAAAAAGGAACGGCACATAAGGTTATGCATATCCTTTAAATCCAGAGGGTCGGTGAGGTGGATACGGTCGTTGCCGCCGAGAATCTCATGTACAGGTTCTACCACAGCAGGATTTTTATGCACTGCATAGACCACTTCCACATCGGGATATTCTTCCACCAGACGCTTCACGGCGCGGCAGATATTTTTCAGGGGCTCGCCGAGATTTTCCCTTCTATGGGCGGTCATGGCGATAACGCGTTTGTTTTTAAAATCAATCTGATTGAGTTCGGGGACAGTAAAGGTATAGTCCTCCTCGATGGTATGCGCCAATGCGTCGATAACGGTATTGCCTGTGATGAAAATGCCGTCCGGACTGATGTTTTCCTTCAGCAGATGCTCCTTTGCCAGAGGGGTGGGTGCAAAATGCAAATCGGTCAATGCGCCGGTAAGGCGGCGGTTCATTTCCTCCGGGAAGGGCTGATATTTATCATAGGTGCGCAGGCCTGCCTCAACATGACCGACCTTCACTTGATTATAATATGCCGCCAGTGCGCCTGCGAAGGTGGTAGAGGTGTCCCCATGGACGAGGACGATATCGGGTTTTTCCTGACCCATGACCTCCTCCAGACCGGTTAATGCGCGGGTGGTGATGCCTGCCAATGTCTGACGGGACTGCATGATATTCAGGTCATACTGCGGATGCAGGTCGAAGATTTCGAGTACCTGATCGAGCATTTCACGGTGCTGCGCGGTGACGCAGACGATGCTCTCGATTTCGGGGGTTTTTTCCAGCTGCTTTACCAGAGGTGCCATTTTAATCGCCTCGGGGCGTGTCCCGAACACGCTCATTACCTTTATTTTATCCATATTTTTTCTCCTTCATTAAGACCTTGGGGACGTTGTCCCCAACACCCCTAGCAGGAGCTCAGCCCCTGCACCCGATACCGCAAAACCATGTACATGGTTTTGCAAATGGGGGTCAAGGGGAATGATTCCCCTTGTGGGAGTTTGAGGGTGAAACCCTCATGGTTTTTAGGGTCTTTACTTGATTTTGTTCGTCATGGTGCCGATGCCCTCGATTTCGCACGTTACAACATCGCCCCGCTTCAGGAACCTCGGCGGCTCAAAGCCCATGCCAACCCCCGCCGGTGTCCCCATGGCAATAATCGTGCCTGCCTGTAGGGTCATGCCCTGCGTTAACTCGCAAATAACCTTTTCAATGCCGTTAATCATCAGCTCCGTATTGCTGTCCTGCCGTAATTCGCCATTCACATAGGAGCGAATCGGCAGCGCAGGGGGATTCTTGAATTCATCCTTCGTCACAATCCAAGGACCAATCGGCGTAAAATCATCCAGACTCTTGCCGAAATACCACTGCTTATGCGAGGTCTGTAAGTTTCTCGCACTCATATCATTGAGAATCGTATAGCCAAAGACATACTCAAAAACCTCCTCCGGCTTTACATTCCTTGCATCCTTGCCGATGATAACCGCCAGCTCTGCTTCATAATCCAAGCTATCCACAATATCCAGATGCCCGTCGATTTCCTCGCCATCCGCCAAGGCACGATTGATTCTCTTGGAAAAATAAATCGGCACAGGACGTTCGCCGCCAAAGGCCTCATCATGGAACCGCGCCGCTTCCTCTGCGTGTGCATAATAATTGATCCCCAGACAGACAACATCCTGCTTGGGATGGGGAATGGGCGAAAGAATCTGCACCTCATCCAGAGGAATCCCCTGCATCAGCTCCTTATTTCTATCTAGCTTTTCCAGCTTTTTCTCATTCTGCACATCCAGAAAGGTATTCATATCAATGGCACTGCAGCCAAGATAATTGACAGGCACCACCTCGGAGCCGTCATTCTTTAAAACGCCGACAGCTGTTTCGCCGCCATGCTTATATGTTAAAATTTTCATTCTTCCATCCTCCTCACATGCGATTTGGCTCTTTGTTTTCTTTCGTAAAAACGGTATGTTTTCTATAATGATACCAGTTTCATCATATCACAAAACCCTCTTTTTAGGAAGAAAAAAAAGGATTCCGCACCGTATGTATACAAGATACTGTGGTTCTAAACGCTTATTCACCTAAATGTGCATAAATATACATCATCTATTATTTAGTGCAAAGAAAAATGCCCAAAAAGATGCGTGCTGTTTCCTGTATTTTCAAAAATATACACAAATTTATGTATTTTTATTATTTTCTATTGCATTTATTGCATTTTCTATGTATAATCCATTTATAAAATTCATTTTGCACAAAACCCATTACAATATGATTTGTTTCAGGTTTGTTTTTTAAGGAGGAAGAAAAATCATGGCAAAAGAAAAAATCGTTCTGGCATATTCCGGCGGTCTGGATACATCCGCAATCATCCCTTGGCTGAAAGAAAATTATGACTGTGAAGTAATCTGCGTATGCGGTGACGTTGGGCAGGGCAAGGAAACAGACGGTCTGGAGGAAAAGGCACTGAAAACCGGCGCAAGCAAGCTGTATATCGAAGATCTGACAGAAGAATTCATCACAGATGCGGTTTACCCCTGCGTAAAGGCAAACGCTGTTTATGAAGGCAAATATCTGATTGGTACATCCATGGCACGCCCCATCATTGCAAAGAGACTGGTTGAAATTGCGAAAAAGGAAGGCGCAACTGCAATCTGCCACGGCGCAACAGGCAAGGGCAACGATCAGGTTCGTTTTGAGCTGACCATCAAGGCACTGGCACCCGAAATGAAGATTATCGCTCCCTGGAGACTGGATACATGGAAGATGCAGTCCCGTGAGGACGAAATGCAGTATCTGGCTGACCATGGTATCCCCTTTGAAGCAGGCCATGACAACTCCTACAGCCGTGACAGAAACCTGTGGCACCTGAGCCATGAAGGTCTGGAGCTGGAAGACCCTGCAAACGAACCCAACTACGAACACATTTTGCAGATGAGTGTGACACCCGAAAAGGCACCCGATCAGCCCGAATATGTTACACTGGATTTTGAAAAGGGTATTCCCGTTGCAGTCAATGGTGAAAAACTGAATCCCGTTGCTCTCTTGACAAAGCTGAACGAAATCGGCGGCAGAAACGGTGTTGGTATCACAGATATCTGCGAAAACCGCGTGGTTGGTATGAAATCCCGTGGTGTATATGAAACACCCGGCGGTACTATCATGTACTATGCACACCGCGAGCTGGAATATCTCTGCTCCGATAAGAAAACACAGGCGTTCAACGAAGTGGCAAGCAACAAATTCACAGAGCTGGTCTACAGCGGCGAATGGTACACACCTCTGCGTGAAGCACTGAGCGCTTATTTCGATAAGGTAAACGAAACGGTAACAGGTACAGTTAAGCTGAAGCTGTATAAGGGCAATATCATCCCTGCAGGCTCTACATCTCCTTACAGCCTGTATAACGAATCCATCGCTTCCTTCACAACAGGCGAGCTTTACAACCACAAGGACGCAGACGGGTTCATCAACCTGTTCGGTCTGTCCATGAAGGTTCGTGCGATGATGATGGAGAACAACAAAAACAAATAAAAACCTTAAGACCTTGGGGTTCCACCCCAACACCCCGGCAGGGGATAATCCCCTGCACCCTGTTTGCAAAAGCATACGCTTTTGCGGAGGGCGGAGGGAAGGTAAGAAGATAAGATAAATTATTAAAAATACGAAAGACAAAAAAATACTCCTGTCAGACTTGATGGGAGTATTTCTCATTATAGACGACTACGCAAACAGAAGTATTTCTGTTTGCAACTCGGGTTCCAAGGGGATGATCCCCTTGGTAGGAGTGCAGAGGGCAACGCCCTTTGCAGAAAGAAAGGAGAAATATCATGGCGAAACTTTGGGGCGGACGCTTCACCCAGTCCACAGACAGCTTTACAGACCACTTCCATTCCTCTATCTCCTTCGATAGCAGAATGTATAAAGAGGATATCACAGGCAGTATGGCACACGCCGCCATGCTCGGCAAGCAGGGCATCATCCCTGCCGATGACGCTGCCTTAATCATCAAAACCTTAAAGGAAATCCTCGCCGATATCGAAGCCGGCAAGGTTACATTTGACGAAAAAGCAGAGGATATCCACATGAACGTGGAAACCATCCTCATCAGCCGTATCGGTGATGTCGGCAAACGCCTGCATACCGGCCGCAGCCGCAACGATCAGGTGGCACTGGATATCCGTATGTATACCAAAAAGGAAATCATCGCGATTAAAGAACTGGTGAAAAATCTGATGGTAACACTGAACGATTTCGCGGCAAACCATACCGAAACGATTTTACCCGGCTATACGCACCTGCAGCGCGCACAGCCTGTTACACTGGCGCATCACCTGCTTGCGTATGTGGAAATGTTCAAGCGCGACTACGACCGCCTTTGCGATACCTACAAACGCACAGACGTAATGCCTCTGGGCAGCGGCGCACTTGCCACCACCACCTACCCTCTGGATAGATATGCCATTGCGGAGGAATTGGGCTTTGCCGCCATCACAATGAATAGCATGGATGGTGTTTCCGATAGAGATTTCTGTATTGAGCTGGCATCCACGCTTTCTATCCTGATGATGCACCTGAGCCGCTTCTGCGAGGAAATCATCCTCTGGAGCAGCCATGAATTCCATTTCATTGAGCTTTCCGACGCATATTCCACAGGCTCCAGCATTATGCCACAGAAAAAGAACCCCGATATGGCGGAGCTGATCCGTGGGAAAACGGGGCGTGTATATGGGCATTTGATGGCGCTTCTGACTACGATGAAGGGTCTTCCTCTGGCATACAACAAAGATATGCAGGAGGATAAGGAGGGTCTGTTTGACGCGATTGATACGGTGAAAATGTGCGTGCCCGTATTCACAAGCATGATTGCGACCATGACTGTAAAGAAGGATGCCATGCTGAATGCGGCAAAGGGCGGCTTCACCAACGCAACCGACGCGGCAGACTGGCTGGTCAAGCAGGGCGTTCCCTTCCGTGATGCACATGCCATCATCGGGAAGCTGGTGCTGTACTGCATCGAGCATAACACCAATCTGGATGACCTTTCCCTTGCGGAATATAAGGCAATCTCCCCTGTGTTTGATGAAAGCGTTTACGCCGCTATCAATGTAAACGAATGTGCGCAGGCAAGAAAGGTGATCGGCGGCCCTGCGAAGGAAGTAACAACTGCCGCGATTGCTGCAAATAAGGAATATTTCAAAACGATTTAAACAATGAAAAAGCTGCCATTGGCAGCTTTTTTTGTGAGACTATGAGAAAAAGTCTGTAAATAAGATTCTTCTATGATATACAAGGATGAT
>ERZ773104.285-NODE-285-length-80725-cov-6.785323_pt1 | contig 80725 bp, 84 predicted proteins | sample MGYA00511920_ERZ773104 | MGnify/ENA primary metagenome ERZ773104 (study PRJEB29015, sample SAMEA2737857) | human gut metagenome | biome: human gut; feature: human-associated habitat; material: faeces | place: China | collected 2012 ... | reverse complement strand
AAATTTAGAAATCACTGTAAAAACAAAATGCGGCAAGGCAATTACTATAGTTCTCTGATGGCAGAACTTGCTCTTTGACGGCTGCAAAATGCTATATAGTCATTGACATAATAAGTAATATGTGGTTGGGTGAAATGTTGAGTTATGGGAAGTTTGAGTTATTGATCTGCAGCGCTTTCTACATCCCCTGTCTGCTCCGGTATCATGCACCCAAAAAACTTCAACTTGCCGGTCAGTTCATCCGGGAGAAGCTGCTCATAATATCGAAATAAAAACGCTGCCTCCCCTACCAGGCTGTCCCGGATAAATTCACAGAATAATCCCTCGATCTCTTCCGGTTCACCATCTGTTGCCATAAAGATCTCAAACGTATCCACTGTCGTCTGCCGCACCTGATACTGATAGATCCGTCCCTCCATGCAGCACTCTACCGCCTGGATGACCCTGCGGAACAGGTTGGCAGATATCCTTTGTCCGTCCTGCAGACGGATCATGTCATCTTTTCTTGCACCGGTCAGTTCTAATACTGCTCCATGGCAGCCACACGTACAGGATACATCTTTCCACCCGGCAATATCCCCTGTATCATACCGGATAAACGGCATCACCTTATTATGCCGTGCTGTCACGATCACATGACCGGTTCCCGCCGCCCGTTCCTGTTCCGTAAAGGGCTCGATCTCCACATATACGTTATGATCCATCACGTGCAGATTTCCTTCCGGGCATTCATATGCGATCGATCCAATCTCATTACAGCCGTACTGGCTGGCCGTTACTGCATCAAACGCACTTTCAATAAATCTGCGCTGTCGATCCGTTACCATTTCACCACTCAGCTCGATATACGTCAGCGATCCCGGAACTTCTGCTCCCGTCTCATATATGTATCTGGCTAAGATCATGGCAATGCTTGGCTGTAACAACAGCCACTTCGGTTGAAAAGCATAGATCCTGCCAAAGATCTCATCCAGCTTTTCCCGTTGCAGCAGTTCTTTGGAAATGCCCAGATAATTCTTCTGTTCGTCATACTTTGTTTGTCCATAATGATCTCTCAGGGTAAAGAAAAAACAAAATTTTGCATCGGTATTGATCCCATAATATTTCCGCCGGTACAGCCAGAGTGAAAAAAGCTGTCCTGCGCTTTCCGCATTGGTAGAAAACGCCTCTAAGCTGATCCCGGTCGACCCGGAAGTATATGCACTTTTCACCTCCGGCGTGCCAAGTTTGGTGTAATATTCCCTGGAAATAATAGATACTCCCGCATGCGCCGCCTCCTCTTTGGTAAGGATCGGAAGGCTCTTTCCATCCTGCAGGTTGGCGCCTGCATATTTTTCCGCATAGAATGACGTGTATTCTACTGCATACTGTACTAACTCTTCTCTCGTCACATTCATCCTCTTTTCTGTACGGTAAATCCGTTACTGCGTTGTTCGAACCAATGAAACCTTAGATATCTGCATTAATCAATGTTTTTGTCTGATGTGACCTCTTACAGCCACATCAGGCCTCCACTAAAGAAATCAACGTTTTCGTCGCACAAATGTCTTTTTGTTTCATCGCCTGCAGCCGTTCCCGAAGTCTGCGTATGGTCTCCAGATCATCCGTCACGGTATATTTGATATACATATTCTGTGCGATCAGGCTTTCTTTCTCCAAAGTTTCCAGTTCCTCATGCAGCGTATCATCCATTGCTGCATACCCATGCTGCACCATATATTGATACCGTTTTCTCATTAAATACTTGTGATCACACATCTGCACCAGACTGCGCCAGTCATGCGCAGAGTATTCATCATCATACTCAAGGATCGCCTGCATACTCCGATCGATCAGATCATAGCACTGTGCTCCGAAAAAGACTTCATTCAGATAATCTTCTCCATCATGAAACGGATCCGGACAGAGTGTCCGATCCATATAGCAAATACCTCTCTTTGGTTCCAGATAGTCCTGTAACTGTTCTTTTACATATCCGGGAACAAAATCATACGCCTTTTCCTTCGCACCATATAAGATCACTCCATAACACCACTCTTGTCCGGTGATCAAAGAAAATGCCGTATCCAGCTGATCATACGATATCTGTTTTTTGGCATACTTCCCATTTTCAAAGTTATCGGTAATATAAACACATTTTGCAGCATCATCGTACCCATAAATAAATGTAGGATGATGATATCCATGATTTCCGTGCATATCATCGCGAAAAAACTGATCCAAAAAGGTGGAGATATAAAACCCTTCTTCGATTGCCGAGATCACAAAACTGTGAAATTTTGAAAATAATCCAAACACAAAAGAACGTGGCAGTACATATTTATCTATGAACGGACACAGATCAAACATATTTGGTGCAAGATAGTGAATAGCATATGGATAAAATGTAACACTGGAATCCGTCTTGTTCCATTCACGATTGATATAGTGAGTTCCACGCAGCTGTATAAAATGATTGTATATCCATTTCTCCCCTTCCTGCATCGACATCAGGATCTCAAAAAGAAAATTCTGCTCCGGCCATGCTCTGATCCCCATCGCCCCCAGCGGAAGCACCTTTGCTCTCATACTTTTCCTTCGAAACATCATCTTTCCTTCCTGCATTTACAAAAGCAGACGGCATATCATATCGGTATCTATATGTAATATATGCATCACGCTCAAAATGCCCTCTTCAACTTCTTCTCTGCTGTAGGAAGACCTCTCCAAAAAAGCATCATCTTTGTCGTTGATATACTTATATATCTGCAGAGCCACCTCAAGCATTGCCATTTTCTCAGACTCAGACGGATGCATATCCGGCCTCCTCTGTTCCGTCTCTTCGATAAGTTCATTTTCAACTTCGTTGATCTTTCCCTCATCGATCATCCCCAGCCAGACCTCATATTTGTCTTTCTGTGCTGCATTTTCCAAAAATTTTGGCTGCTTAAACCGGTTTTGTCCAAACAGCATCACACCGATACACCGCAGCGTGTTGTATACAGCCCGCTTTGTTTTGTTTGTCTGATACTTTGCCATGTTAATGTATCCTCTCTTTCGTGATACCGACAACATAATAGACCAAAAAAGTGACCAGGGTTACACTCGCAAGCATGACTGCTGTGTACTCTGCTGTCACCGTGATGGCACCTTCTGACATGTTGATCACACTTTTCAAAGAAAACCTTTCGTACTGTGCCTGGCCGCCAAAAAGATACGCCATATAGGAATACACGATAAATGGGATAAATACCACTGACATCCTCTTATGGATAAACTGGGAAAGTAACAGCGCCGTTCCGGCAAGCATCCCCCCCGCCAGCATGTTGACGAACCAGTAGATCAGCATATAGATCCATGGAGCCGTATAATAAAACTGCGAAAACATATTTCTGTCCATTATGAAGCTACGTTGGGCTCTCTGGTACAATTCCGCACACGGATACTTTGTCGCACACAGTGCAAACGACAGCGCTAACGGTAATAACACTGCAACGGCACCACTGACATATGCGGCGATGTATTTTGCCAAAAAATATCTTCTCTTACTCTGTCTTACCAGAATATTTCTGGTATAATGCAGCTGCTCATCACGTACCAGGCTTGTTCCAAACGGCAGCACGGCGAGGATCGGGAACAAAATATAATAAATCCCGTTATACGGTAGGAACATATTGTCTCCGATATATTTTTCAAATGCTATATACGGATAATACGTCACATCATGCTGTTCCAACATCATTTTCCGTATCTCCGCAAAGTGCCTGTCCATCTGCAGCGAACTATATAAGTTACCGGCAGCCAGAATAACCGCCACTAAAACTACAACTAACATCCCACGACTACGAAATGCTCTTCTTAATTCCGTTTCGATCATAATTCTTTCCTCTCTATTCTTTAAACAGCAGATCTCTACGCTTAAACAGTATTGTTCCGATGACAATGCATACAATGATCCCTGCTATGGAGCACCGCAGATTGCCAATATACCCGATCGGCGTCTTCAGCATACGGACCGGGATTCCCCAATTGCCCCACAGAAAAACACTCTGTTTATACGCCGAAATTCCCTGTATCACCAACAACAGTATGATTGCCACTGCCGGCGACCAGACTACTTCTAACAGCATCTGTAACAGACACAGAAACATCATCACTGCAACCGGAATAAACAGAACCACGGCACACACATCTGCCGTCTTCCAGTTTAAGAATCCTTCCACCGACGTGGTGACGAGACGCTTGGTCAGATGCATTTTCATCGGGATACCGCGCCATGCAAAGATAAGAAACATCGGTATGTAATAGATCACATAGGCAAGCAGTGTGCTGAACATACACCAGACACATTTTGACAGCCACCAGCCTGCACGTGACCGGCTCTTCACGATCATGACGCTGCCATGCTCTTCCAGATCCCCGGATGTATATCCGTTTACCACCAGAAGCATAAATGCCTGCATGATCAGCCATATCGTCGGAAAATTGTATGAATGCAGTGTATTTGGCTGATAAGGCTGTGTTCCTGCCGTCATGATCAGCCAGTGATCCAATAAGGTTCCCGGATTACGCACTTTATAATAATTCAGCACCTGCCTCACGGCATCTGCCACTCCAAGCAGCAGCGGAAGCAGGTAATATCCAAAACGTCTGACGGTACCATAACGCAGATCGTACTTCAACATCCTTCCAAACTTCATGCTGCCCCTCCATTCTCCTGTCCCTCGATCCTTCCATCGCGCAGATGCACGATCTCATCTGCAAGCAGGTTCATCTCTTCCTTGTCATGACATGCCACGATAATGATCCGTTTCTCATTCTTCAGGGACAGAATAAGGCTTCGTATCTCTTCCACACCTTCTCCGTCGATCGCATTGATCGGCTCATCCAGCAGAATGATGTCCGGACTCCCAAGGATTGCTGCAGCTATGCCAAGCCTCTGTTTCATACCGAGAGAATACTTCTCTACCTTTTTGTGTCCGGCATCTTCCAATCCCACATCACGGATCAGCTGCCGAATCTCCTCTTCAGGCACTCCGCCCTGCATCTTTGCCAAAAGTTTTAAATTCTGGAAAGCATCATATTCCGGAAGAAGAGACGGATTTTCTAACAATAATCCAATACTTCTCGGAATCGATATATTTTTATGCAGCTGCTCACCATTGATCACGATCCGTCCGCTTGTCGGACGGATCAGTCCGGATATCGCCCGCATCAGCATGGTCTTGCCGGAGCCGTTCTTACCTTGAAGGCCATACACTGTTCCGCCTTTCATTTCCAGACAGATATCCTTTAGTACGGTGGCGTCTTTGATTTTCTTTGTCACATGTTCGATTGATATATTCATACTGTCTTATCCCCTTTATCATTATTTCCTGTTATCTGTTCCTTATTTCTTCTTGATCTGCGAACTTTTTACCAGTATGTTGACTGCCGTTCCGAGCACACCCGCACGTGGATCCAGCTTATCCGGATCCGAAATACCATCGCCTCTGCCGCACAGCCGCACGTAAAAGTCCGTCTTGTCAATGTCCCAGTACTTCTTATTGCAATATTGCAGTTTTCCGGTAACACACGTTACCTCTTCTCCCGGCTTGAGCTGAATGACATCCGGATCAAACTCTATCTTTTTACTACAGGTAAAATATGTATTATCCCCTTCATATGCATACCTGCCATCTTTCATATAATTTCCCGTCGCCGGTACGGAAGCACGGATCCGTTTTTCCGTATCAGAATAATTTTTGATCCTGCACTTGATAAACATCATATAACATGTGCCTGCACCGCCCTTTAGCTCAGAGTCATTTGTCTGCACGTTTCCCTTCGAATCCACCAACTCCGGATAATACAGACCTTTCCGTTTATACTCTTTATAGCGTTTAACATTTGTGGTATACGCAACCTCTTCGATCCGATATCCCACTTCCTCATAAATGCACTCCTGATCCATGTCAAGGATGGAACCCTCCGGTGTATCCTTTTTCCTGGCTTCCTGTTGTTTTTGTGCAGATTTAGAGGAAGTACCTGCCTTATATGTAATGTTCGAAAGACTGATCTCACGGATGTCCGGATACGATGTCAGTACGATAGAAAACGGCAGCTTCTGCAGATCACGAAAATGAGCATCGGAAAACGATATTTCGTACAGTTCATACGGCAGCGTTACCGGCGCCTCTACGCCCGGTGCAATGGCGAGCATACAGGACTCAATGTGATTGATCTCACAAAACATCTCTGTGGACAGGGCATTGCTATACGCCGGGGATTTAATAACGATATCTGCGAGATTCAAATACTGCATATGCTCTGAACTGTTTTTGATCCGCATCTTTACCAAAAGCACTTTCAGACGTCCCGGCTCTCCTTTTGCAACATCTCCGTCAACATCCAACATGGGTTCAATGACCGGATACTGCTCCTTGATCTTGGAATAGTCGCAAATCGTATTTTTCAGTACCGTATACTCTGTTCCGTTTATGGTCTGTGACTTCCTGTCGCTGAATGTTGTCACTTTCAGCCGGTCATTCTCTCTGTTCACCTGATCAACCGAATATATCCCATAGCACAGCGCTGCACCAATACACAGTAAGATCAGACATTTCATTCCTGTTTTCATTCCGTTCCTCCATCCTGAATCATCCCCTCAATTTCCCCTCAATTAAAAACTGCTCTCTTACTTAAAGACAACGTAAGAACTATTTGCGGTGCTGTCCGGACTCCACACTCCCTGGGTAGCCTTTTCCTTGCCGGAATTGATATACAGGCGGGCGCGGTTACAGCCATCCTCACGTACTGAATTGGTAATGATACCATGTATCCCTAATGGGATCACGACCTCGCCACTGCAGTCACGCAGATTAGTATGCTTTTTTTCATAGCTATCATAATAGCAGCCCTTTACAATCGTGTATGTGGCGGCATATTTTTTCGGACAGCAATACACCTTTGATGTATTCCTTTTTTCTCTCCATCTCGTATAACATGGTTCTTCGTCCAAGCCCTTGACGTACGAATACTCCTCATCCTTAACGTTGCCGGCTGCCGATGCGAGCGGACTGGTTGACAGCATGCTGACCGCTGTCATACTCAATACGATACCGTAACTTAACAGTTTTGTTTTATTGAATCTCATATTTTCCTCCATTTCTCATGCAGAAACTTTATATTTTCTGCATTATCGTGTACTTCCATAGCATACACAGACCTAATATGCTATAATTATCAAGTGAAATTTTAATCTGCGGCACAGAGGGTCTGTTCTCAAGTACCGCAGATTTTTGTAGAGAAACTCTACAGGTCACAAGCATAAAGATGTTTACTTCTTTGTAACATCTTTATGTTGCAATGACTGTGGTCTTACCGGCTGATGTAAAAATCCTACACACATCGGAGGCCATCCCTGTTCAATGACTCTCACATCTCGTTTTACAATCTTACCGGTCAACTTCATTACTGGGTTCTCTTTCTTTTCCATAATAATCCTCCATTTGTTAATACTACAAGCACATTGTTCCATAATGTTTCACATTATTTCCTGACGAAGTAATTTGGCCAAGATTACCGTCAGCGCACATAGGATAATTGCCGATGCAATAAATATGTGCAGAATCCCTGACAATAGATACAGACAGCTTGCAATCAATACTTCTGTCAATATCATTACATAAACACCTTTTCGACAATCAGACATCTCTTCCTTTGACAGATTGAGATTGGGATGATTAACCGGTGAAAATATAAACAATACACAAATGCTGATTATCACTAGAAAAATCATTACAATCGGGTGTGTTTGAAGAAAAGGCGCTATCCATCTGACTACTGCCAATAGCATCGCAATCGTTCCTACCAAACAACCAAGCAAGGTTTTCGCATGATATCCGCCAGAGTACTGCCGTATCCCTTTAAAAGCAACAGCGTATATTAATCCCTCCAGTATGTTATGCGTCCATAAACATACCATCGCTAGCAAGGTATACGTAATGACTTGCTCTGCTCGTATTGTCAAAGCATAAATATATTCATCACGGTTCTCGCTTTCCAAAATTTCCTGACCTATCATCTGATCCACAAGTTTGGTTATCATGTGTGTCCTCCATCTGGACAATGTGCATCTCAAAGTTCCATTTTCACTTTAACAAATCCATTGCGAATTTCAATGCCCATGTAAAAATTCGACTATTTCATGTAAAAATTCGACTATATTTTTTTATGAAAAATTTTAAAATATGTCTTGACAAATCTTTTTCAGGTTAAATCTCAACCGAGAACTCCATGTCGACAACATAATTATTTAGTGTTAAAATAGTCAGGGATTCCATCTTCTCATATACTGAATTATGCACATTTGGAATCAAAGATTAAAAACGGAAAGTGAGGCGAAGAATATGAAGAAGCAGCATAGGCGTTGGATCAGTCTGTTCCTCGTTTTGGTGTTTATCCTCAACGGTATTTTTCTTGATGTTCCCGAACTGCATCAAGCTGCATCTCAGTTCACATTCGCCAATCACAAAGTTGTTTTTTCAGATCAGGATACGATACTGCATGCCTCGGCAAATATCCTACGAAATGCTGATTTTTGCACAGAAGATCTGCTCGGCATACAATCACGCGACGCCTCCAGTCTGCGTGGTGTAAGAGACGGTCGCAGAAGCAATGCAAAAGTACGAGTATTCTTGTCCTTGGTACATATTTTAGATTCAAAGATTTCCTATATTTCGGAAATGGCAGACTGTACCTGCATTGGCAATATTACCTTTAGCTGCAGGACAATTCTGCGTTATATACAGCGGCAGGATGGTAAAAAGCCACTTTAATCCACGATAGCGAGTAGCGTAATAAAAAGTCTAGCGTTCTTATTTTTAGATTTATGGAGGATTATTATGAGTATACCATTGTGGATTTTAATTATTATTGGAAGTATTTTTGGAATTGTTTTAACTGGCGGCACGGTGATCGGCTTGATCGCTGTCATTATTTTTAAGATCTACCGCAAAGTTAGATTTGGAATTTCCTTATACGAATAAACAACTATTTATGCCATAACTTATAAAAGAGCAAAGCCTACGTTTTTTGCTCTGCAAGAATTGCTAAAGCAATTCTTGGTGGTATAACACCACATTGTGAGCAGTTTCCTATAAAAAAGTAAAGAAACGGCTGTCCTGCGGATCAAACTGCAGGACAGCCATTCTTTATGTTGCACGTAACATTTCTTTACAGTTTCGCTAAGTCTTCCTGACTGATCAGACGAACATCGCTCGCTTTCAGCACTTCTGCACCTTTCTTAATATCGGTAACACGGAAGATCAAATGCGCCTTACCGGATGTATGCGTGTTAAAAGCATACATATATTCAACATTGATCCCATTCTCGCCAAAAATATCTAACACATTTGCCAGACTTCCCGGCTGATCCGACAACTCAATCGCCATAACATCCTTCGTAGAAGATACATAACCTGCATCTTTTATCACTGTGGATGCATTGTAGACATCATCAACGATCAATCGAACGATACCAAAGTCCTGCGCATCCGCAACCGATAATGCACGCATATTAATATTATTTTCACGAAGTACATCGGTCAGCTCTTTTAATTTACCCGGCTTGTTTTCCAAAAATACAGAAATCTGCTTAACCATCATAGTGGACACCCCCATTCATTTTTACATTATTTATACAAATTTCTCTTATCGATAACGCGTACCGCCTTACCTTCACTTCTTGTAATTGTTTTCGGATTTACAAGAGTTACTTTCGCATAAATACCAAGCATTGCTTTCAATGCAGTTACCAATTCTTTCTCCTTTGCCGTAACTTCGCTCATGCTGTCTGAGAACATCTCCGGCGTCATCTCCACCTGTACCTCGATCGTATCACTGTTGTTGACACGATCAACGATGATCTGATAATTTGCCGCATATCCTTTATTCATCAATACCGTTTCGATCTGTGATGGGAATACATTCACACCTTTGACGATCAACATATCATCACTGCGACCCAACGGTTTTGTCATTTTGATATGTGTACGTCCGCAGGAACATTTCTTGCGGCTCAAGATACAAATATCTCTCGTGCGGTAACGAAGCAGCGGGAATGCCTCTTTCGTGATACTTGTAAATACAAGCTCACCTTTTTCTCCATCCGGAAGAACCTCCCCCGTCTTTGGATTGATTACTTCTGCAATAAAATGATCTTCATTGACATGCATACCGTTCTGCTCAGAACACTCAAAGGCTACACCCGGTCCGGAAATCTCTGTCAGGCCATAGATATCATATGCTTTGATACCAAGTTTTTCCTCAATATCATGTCGCATCTCCTCAGTCCACGCCTCTGCACCAAAGATACCTGCCTTTAACTTAATCTGATCCTGTACGCCTTTCTCATGAATACTCTCTGCCAAATATGCTGCATAAGACGGTGTACAGCAAAGGATCGTGGATCCCAGATCGGTCATAAACTGAATCTGACGCTCTGTATTACCGGAAGACATTGGGATCGTTAGGGATCCAACTTTGTGGGAACCGCCATTTAAGCCGGAACCACCGGTAAATAATCCATAACCATAGGATACATGCACAATATCTTCTTTGGTACCACCGGCTGCTACGATCGCTCTGGCACAGCAGTCTTCCCATAGATCCAGATCATGCTGTGTATAAAAAGCTACCACACGTCTTCCTGTTGTACCACTGGTTGACTGGATGCGTACACAATCCTTTAATGGCATCGCTAACAGTCCATATGGATACTGATCTCTTAAGTCGTCCTTCTCCGTAAATGGTAATTTATGCAGATCCTCAACGCCATGAATATCTTCCGGTTTGATCCCTGCCTCGTCCATTTTATTTTTGTAGAATGGAACATTGTCGTAGATGTGTTTCACCTGCTTAACAAGTCGCTCACTCTGCAGTTTCTTGATTTCTTCTACCGGCATCGTTTCGATTTCCGGCTGAAAATAATTTTGTGCCATGGTATTCACCCATTCCTCTCTCATATTGCAAGTTCGGGAGCTTCCCCTCCCAAAACTTGCTTTGCGAATTTCCTTCGCATTGTAAACCGCTAATATATCTTTATTCTAGTTGCGTCCCAGCATAAACGCTTTCTTGTTCATCTCCAAGAACTTCGGCGGTACACACGCTTCCAAAGACGCCAGCCAAGCTTCCTCGCTGATCTCCGGGAAGTAACGTGATACTCGTCCCATAAGCACGATATTTACCGCTTTTGGACTGCCTGCCTCCATAGCAAGAGACAATGCATCCATATCATCAATATCCGCCCCGGCAGCTTTCATCTTTTCGATGAGATTCTCCGGATACTCTGCTGCTCCTGTGATAACCGGCATCGGGTCGATTTCCTGATCAGAAACGACAATCTTGCCGCCTTTCTTGAGATAGTTCATGTATCTGGCTGCCTCTAATTTTTCAAAAGAGATAATAACATCTGCTTGTCCTTTGTCAATGATCGGTGAATACACTTTGTCACCATAGCGCACATATGTTACAACGCTTCCTCCGCGCTGACTCATTCCGTGTACCTCAGATACTTTTACATCATAATTTTGACTGAGAAGTACATGTCCTAAAAGCTTGCTGGCAAGCAGAGAACCCTGACCACCTACACCTACGATCATAATATTTTTCGTCATTTTTGCGTCCTCCTATTCCGTAATTGCATCAAATTTGCAAAGCTGTTTACAAACGCCGCAGCCAACGCAAAGTGTGTTGTCGATCTGCGCTTTGCCGCCCTTAATACTAATTGCCGGACAGCCAAGCTTCATGCACATTTTGCAGCCCTTGCATTTGTCTTTATCAACATTCAAAGGAGGTTTTACCTCAACATATTTGAGAAGTGCACATGGTCTTCTGCTGATGATCACGGATGGCTCAGCGGCAGCAAGTTCTTCTTTGACTGCCTTATCACATGCTTCCAGATCGTATGGATCAACGACACGAACGCGGTTAAAGCCCATCGCCTTGCAAAGTGCTTCAAGATTGATCTTACCTGCCGGATCGCCCTTGATGTTGTAACCGGTCGTTGGATTCTGCTGATGACCTGTCATTCCCGTAATGGAATTATCTAAGATAATAACTGTTGAATTGCTCATGTTATAAGCAATGTTAGCAAGTCCGGTCATTCCGGAATGCATGAATGTAGAATCTCCGATCACGGCAACGGTCTTGCCTTCAGATTCTTCGCCACGCGCTTTATTAAATCCATGGATCGAGCTGATGGATGCGCCCATACATGCTGTTACGTCGATTGCTGACAATGGCGCAACTGCTCCTAATGTATAACATCCAATATCACCCATAACGGTACATTGGTTTTTGGATAATGTGTAGAACATTCCTCTATGAGGACAGCCCGCACACATTACCGGCGGTCTGACCGGGATGTTTTCATCCAAAGTCAGGCTTTCCTCTACCGGGATACCCATCTTTTCTGCAACCAGATTTTGTGAAAATTCATCTTCTAATGGGAATACGTCTTTACCTGTCACATCCAGTCCTAATTTCTTACAATGGCTCTCGATAATATCATCCAATTCTTCTATAATGAATAATTTGTCTACTTTTTGTGCAAAATCAAGAATTAATTTTTCAGGAAGCGGGTTGATCAGTCCCAATTTCAGGACACTTGCATTGTCTCCGAACACTTCCTTCACATATTGATACGAAGTTGAAGATGTAATAATTCCGATCTTAGTATCACCCATCTCAACACGGTTGAGTGGTGTTGTCTCAGCGTATGCGATCAAGTCTCTGGTACGCTGCTCTACAATTGGATGGCGGCGTTTCGCATTTGCCGGCATCATAACATATTTTGCTATGTCTTTCTTATATTCTTTGAGTGCCGGCTCCACACGTTCGGATGTTTCAACCAAACTCTGTGAATGTGCAACACGGGTACACATTTTCATGAATACCGGCGTATCATATTTCTCAGAAATTTCATAAGCGATCTTTGTGAATGCAAGTGCCTCTGCAGAATCCGAAGGCTCTAACATTGGTACCTTGGCGGCGATCGCATAATGTCTTGAATCCTGCTCGTTCTGGGATGAGTGCATACCCGCATCGTCCGCAACACCGATGATCATTCCGGCATTGATTCCGGTATAAGAGATCGTGAATAACGGATCTGCTGCGACATTAAGTCCTACGTGCTTCATTCCGCAAAAACTGCGTTTTCCCGCTACGGCAGCACCAAAAGCCACTTCCAGTGCTACTTTCTCATTTGGCGCCCACTCACAATAAATCTCATCGTACTTAGCTGCTTCTTCCGTAATCTCGGTACTTGGCGTACCCGGATAACTGGAAGCAACGCCACAGCCCGCTTCATACAGACCTCGTGCAACTGCAGCGTTACCTATCATTAACTGTTTCATTTAGCAGTTCCTCCTTTTTATCTAATGTGCTCTCGAAATAATATGTATGAACTTCGCGAGAGCGCATCCTGCATAATACTGATAATATTTTATCAAAAATTAAGCATAAGGTAAACTACTAATTGTGGGCAAGGGTGTTATTTGCAAAATTGGAACGCCCTAAGGATAAACAACTTTGCTGTGAAATCCTCTATTTGCAAAATTGGAATGCCTCTAGGTCGAATAACTGGCGACGTTCAAAATAGCAAGCTGACCATCCATTATATTCTGACTGTGCGATCAGATAAACCGCATGTCTTCCTGTGACGTTTTGCACTTTTGTACGAAGCGTAGTGCTATCTCGCTCAAACTCTGCCACGCCAATTTCTGTCTGCTCATCGTCGATACAAATATGCAGTTTGCCATGACAGCCCCGCGGATGTACTTTTGCCATAAATGTCATTTCATCCCCGGTAAAATCATCGCCAAAATCAAAATACTTCCAGCCCATTACGCAGCCATCGGTAATATTAGTGATGATTCTTGTAAAAGGATCTAATTCTGTGATGAATGCCGCTGGTTCATCTGCCTCAATTTTCTCTTCCTTTGACTCTGTGTCAACCTTAGGTTCTGCCTCTGACGGCTGCTCCGTTGTATCTGCTTCCGGCTCATTGCATAAATGCTGGCCTGTACTTTCAACATTTTCCTCCAATTGAGCAGTTTTTGTCTGTATGTTTTTCAGGACACATGCCGTATCTGCCGCCGTTGCTTCATACGGATTTAACGATTCCTCAAATCCAAGAGATGTCATTTCCACGGTTGGGATCGTGCCATCTTCTAATATCTCGATCCGCTCCACGCAGCCCCTGCGTGACATGATCGAGCCATTGGTCATGCGATGATAAAAAATATACCACTGTCCGTTAATCTGGCAGATGGAGCCATGATTATTACCACCCGGATAGTCGGCACCATTATCCACAATATATCCTCGATATGTAAATGGCCCGGTTGGAGAATCCGATGTAGCATATGCAAGCCTGCTGCCAATTTTAGGTGAATAGATCAAATAATAGGTATCTCCTACTTTTCGTGGGGAACAGGCTTCAAAAAATCCATCCTCCGTCTCCGTAACCGGAATAATGTCCGTCTGATAACTTCCATCCACGACTTCATACATATTGTCCCCGTTCAGTTCACACATGTAAGATCCCAAGAATCCGCAATACACGTATACTCTTCCGTCATCATCAACCAATACACCCGGGTCAATAAACGTACCGTTGTCATAATGATCCGGTATATTGTACTGATACTGGGACAGCATCGTAAATGGGCCTTCCGGTCGGTCACTCACCGCTACACAGCCTTTCGCATCTACAAGATATGCATAGAGATAATATTTACCATCTTTCTCTACAACGTCCGGTGCATATAATTCATGTTCTGTCCAAGGTGTATCCGTTGTTTTGCCCTCTTTTGCCTTTGATCGGAAAATATCTCCGTGGCATGTCCAATGACCCAAATCATGGACAGATGCAGACCACACCTTTAATTTGTAATCACAAAATCTTTCACAATCCACACGATCATGTGATCCGTATACATATACGCGATCCCCAAATACTCTTGGTTCTCCATCCGGGATATACTCCCAAGATGGTAAATAAGGATTTGCCATAGTTAACCTCCGTTCTGTTCTTCGATAGGATATTCGGTGCAACTGTTAGTTTGCTCTCGCATCGTGATATTTATTTTGACGAGAATAACTTTTCATTGTAAAATTACTATGATGCAAACGATAAATATCGTTCGACCATAACCCTATTACTGTGTGTATTATACAAAAAGAATGTTTGTGGTTCAATAGAACAAAAAGACGTATATCTTTCATTTTCGGACTTGCGAAAATGGTTATAGAACCATGGAGTAATGTTTGTATTTTCAGCGCAGAGACAGTGTGGAACATCAGAACGGGGGTTATAGAACCATGGAGTGATGTTTGTATTTTCAACCAAAAGAAACATGCTGAAGATAGAATGGAGATTTCGTATGGATTTTTTTTTGAATTGGTTTACACAGGATGAAACATTTCCTTTTTTTATACAATATGGAACACATGACGAAGATCTGTGTCTACATACACATGCCGATTTTTCAGAGCTTGTGATCGTGCTGAGCGGCACCGCCACACATGTGGTGGACGGAGAAGAGTATCCAATCCGTAAGGGGGATGTTTTTGTGATCAGTAATAATACTGCACACGGCTATAAACACCCCAAAAATTTTCATATATGTAATATCATGTTCCACCTGTCCTATTTTTTGGACTATCAAAGTGATATTAAAACAACGGCAGGCTTTCATGCACTTTTTGTCATTGAACCCACCTTAACCAAAACCCAAGGTTTTAAGCGACAATTGACGTTGAACTTAGCACAATATGAAGAAATCCACACGTTGATCGTTTCACTCAAAAATGAATACGAAACTAAGCTCCCCGGCTATCAGACAATGATCATCAGTCTGCTCTCACAGCTTTTTACTTCGTTGTCACGTTTTTATGACGTGTCCCAAAAATCTGACAGTAAAGAGGTTGTTTCCATCGCAAATACTATTGCTTATATGGAAAATCATTACAATGAAGATTTATCCATCGAAGAACTGGCACAGTATTCCGGATTGTCCTCCAGACATTTCCGCCGGATCTTTCAGCGCATATACAGCATTAGTCCTACAAAATATATGACGATATTGCGCATTCAGGCCGCTATGAAAGCTCTGCAAAATCCTCATCTTTCGATCACAGAGATCGCTTTACTCTGCGGTTTTTCAGACAGTAATTATTTCTCAAGAAAATTTAAGGCTGAAACAGGAAAAAGCCCGCTGGAATACCGTAAGTATATCCAGGGACTTTCTAACTCCAGTATAACGATTTAACAACCGGCACGTCACGCAGGTCCTGGTGAACAAATGCCCGGCCTGTCACGCAGATCCTGATAAACACATGTCCGGCACGTCACGCAGGTCCTGTTTCAATTTATCGGAAACTTACCCATACAACCGGGTAGATTCCGTTCGGATCCCAGTTGGGCGGAAGATTGTCTTTATATTCTGAAATCGTATCTTCCGGCAATACAAATATTGGATTCTTAACAATATCTTCTTTTTTGGTCTCAACCGTTTGCATACCGGCACGTTTTTTTGCCGTAATTTCTTTTCCCATCATTACCTTTTCACGATCACTAAAATTAGCACTCGTAAATTTTCCATTCAGGAACTCTGTCAATTTCTTGCCTTTTAGATTCTCGCCCTCTTTTCCGGATGGCAATTCATCCTTACTCAGCGGTGTGCTGCGAATCAACATCGCTTTTTCCCCTAACAGAGCTTTATCCAATACCATCCAGCGCATTCCGGCATAGTATACTTTAGTTCCAATCTCTGCCTTACGCATAAAGCGTTTTTGGTAACGGGTTGTGCGGTGTTCTGCATCTGCATATGCACCCGCTAAACGGTATACTTTCATTGCCTTCTTATGGTGATTATCATCGTCATATTTCTTGGCGATCTTGTAATAACAGGATTTCTTCATTTTTCCTACACCCGGCAAATATTCTACCTGATCATAAGAATTGATGGCAGCTTTGTAATCGCCAAACATTTTATGCCCAAAACCTTTTACGATATACGACAATGGAGTTACCATGATCACCGTACAGATAACGACAATTACTGCCAATGCAATAGCACGACGCTTATACACTTTGCGCGTTTCAATCTTGCGAATCCCCGCATGGCAAGCTTTGTCTCCTGCTTCTGCTTTATCTGCATATGCTGCAAATTTCTTTAATCTCCGATACTCGCTATTTGCAGCAATGTAGTCACTCTTTGTTTTTGCTTTGTCATACATATCTTTCGCCGTCTGTAAGGTTTTCTCGCAACCTTCACGTTCTATCTGATCTGCCTTATCTGCGCACTGCTTACGACGCTTCCTGGCATCCTCATAATCTCCCAACTCCTCAAACATGGCGGCTGCGGAGCGAAGCGACGTTACCGCTCTCTCAAATCTCTCGACACAGTCGATTGCATCCATCAGTTCTACGGCAGTATTATATTTTTCCTCTTCCGGAGAGGGACCTGTCTTAAAAATGTCCTCTTTACTAAGTGCCATATTTTCCTCCATTCATTTCGTTACTTCCAAAACGGTTCTCTGCAAAGTTGGCTGCTTTTCAAAGCCACTTTCTATATCGTTTGTTTTCTCCAAACTACTCTCTGCAAAGTTGGCTGCTTTTCAAAGCCACTCGAACTTCCTTATTATACAATACCTTGCGCATCTTTACACCCTTTTTTTGATTTTTTCCGGGGAAAGTTTATTTTTGAGTTAATTAATGATCATTTCCCACACTGTTCGCATAATGCTGTCATTTCTGACTTTTGGCCGATTCCACTGTTCGCCTGCTACTGTTATGTCTGACTTTTGGCAGATTCCGGAAATATCTCGTCCAAGAAACGCGACGGATCAGTTTCATGATGAAGTCTGGTCTTTACATAGCTCATAATTAGCTTTGTTTTTGCGCGCGTCATTGCAACATAAAAAAGTCGTCGTTCTTCTTCCACATCTGCATCCAAAACCGCTTTGTTGTGAGGAGCAACACCTTCATTGACATCCGGAAGAAACACGATTTCATATTCCAATCCTTTGGCACCATGCATTGTCAATAGCTGTACCGCATCTTCTTTGGTTTCGTATTTTTTGTTTTCTTGCTCCTGCAGCGCCTCGCCATATTGTTTTATATAGTCAAACCATGCCTCCGTGGTCTCACACGCTCTCGCATCTTCCTGTAATTCATCCAATATATCAAACATATCCTCAGCGCGGATTCCCCGGTACTCTGCATATTCTCGAATATATTCATCGTAACCGATTCCCTTACGAATAAAATTAATGGCAGCATATGGTTTTAGCGACACCAGCATGGCAAGGTCTGATTGTAATTGCTCTATACGGTCAACCATCCAATCTTTATCTTCATAAAATAATTTTAATTCTTCAAAATCTGCATAAGTTTCCGTAAAAGCATTCCGATGTACATAGCGTTTTGGTCGATTAATGATACGCATCACCTTACTTCGCTCCCTTGCCCCTTGCGCCACCTCGATATAGGTCAATATATCTTTTGCGATCCAGTGCTCATATAAATTTGGCAAATGCTCCTTTAATTCAAAAGGAATGTTATACTCCATCAGCTTTACCGTCAGTCCGCGCGCCTGAGGATTGGTTCGAAACAGTACTGCCATTTCCCTGTACAAAACTCCCTTTTTACGATACTCCAAAATCTGCTGCCGTATCGCTTCATTTTGCTCAGCACTTTTTTCATAACAAAGGTTCTCGACCTCAGCTCCCGCCTCATGCGCTGCGAGGATGTCCTTTGGCAAACGATTTTGATTATGGGCAATCAGATTCCCTGCCGCTTTTACAATATTGGCACTACAGCGGTAGTTTACACCCAGCTTACATATTTGTGCGTTTTTATAATCCGCCAGAAATTGCTTCATAATATCCGGTCGTGCTCCTCGGAATCCATATATAGATTGATCGTCATCTCCTACTACAAAAAGATGGTTTTTCGGCTGCGCCAACAGTTTAACTGTCTCATATTGGACACGATTAATATCTTGAAATTCATCGATCAAAATATATGGATATTTTTGCTGCCACAGTGCGCGAATATCCGGCCGCTGTTCCAAAAGTTCGTAGCAATATACCAGCATATCATCAAAGTCAATAAGCCGCCTCTTCTCTAAGCAATGTTGATATTTCGTAAATATCTGTCGAAATGTATCCCCCGGACAGATCGGCGAATAATAGTGCTCCAGCTCTATCCGCTCTCCTTTCACACGACTGATCTCCGCGGTCAGATCCACCAGAAACTCATTTTCATCCTGTATTTCTAATCTGCTTTCAGCAACCAGATCCCGCAAAATACGATACTTCATCTCGTCACGTATAATGTTATCTGCACTATAATGATAAGCATATTTTAATATCGTAAAGAAAACCGCATGAAATGTTCCAAATTGAACACCGCCCTTGCCTCCCTCTGCCAAATAGCGCTGCTTCATCTCAGCAGCAGCCGCTTTCGTAAAGGTAATGACTAAAATATTGCCGGGAGCTACATCATGCTCATTAACCAACCGTTTGATACGCTCTGTAATTGTATATGTCTTTCCGGAACCAGGTCCCGCCAAAACTAACATCGGTCCGGCAAAATGCGATACAGCAATTCTCTGCTCTTCGTTTAGTTCCCTCATAATCCTCCTACTCAATAAAAGGGCAACGCATTAACGTTGCCCCTGTATGAATTACTTTTGATCTTCTATTCTTCATCTGCTGCCTCGCTCAGCATTTCAATTCCTTTACGGATACGTGCAAGCGACTCCTCTTTTCCAAGGATTTCCATAATCTCATATGCACCGCCCGGTGTCATCTGTTTGCCGGAAACTGCAGTTCGAAGCGGCCACAGTACACGACCGTTTTTCAACTCTTTTTCTGCGATATAGGCTTTGCATACTTCCTCAATCTCATCAATTGAGAAATCTGTCATTGCCTCCAGTCGTGGTAACATATCTTGCAACACTTCCAATGAATTCTCTGTGTTGGTCTTCATCTTCTTGTGTGTATACATCGCTACATCATACTCTGGTAATTCCTCAAAGAAATCAATCTTCTCTTTGATATCCGGAAATACTTCAATACGCGTCTTCAGCAATTCAGCGATCTTCTTAAGATCGTAATCTTTCGTCACCACTTCTTTAACAACCGGAAGAGCATGCTCCATATATGCATCCATATCCATTGCCTTGATATATTCACCGTTCATCCAACGCAGTTTTACAATATCAAAAACAGCCGGAGATTTACTAATATGATGGTAATCAAACACTTCCTCTAGCTCTTTCAGTGAGAAAATCTCTCTGTCTTCTGTCGGACTCCAGCCCAGTAACGCAACAAAGTTAATGATTGCCTCTGGCAAAAATCCCTGATCCAACAAATCTTCTACAGATGAATGTCCACAGCGTTTTGAAAGCTTTTTATGATTCTCATCTGTAATGGTTGGACAATGTACATACTCCGGCACTTCCCAGCCAAACGCCTCATACAGACGATTATATTTTGGAGCAGATGAAAGATACTCATTGCCTCGCACTACATGAGTGATCTCCTGCAAATGATCGTCTACAACATTCGCAAAATTATATGTTGGATAACCATCTGTCTTGATCAAGATCATATCATCAAGTTCTGCATTATCTACCTCAATATCGCCGTAAATGGCATCATGAAAGGTCGTTGTTCCCTCTGTCGGATTGTTCTGACGAATAACGTAAGGAATCCCTGCGTCAAGCTTTGCCTGAACTTCTTCTTTGGAAAGATGCAGACAATGCTTATCATATTTTGCAATTTCCTTGCCATCTTCTGTTTTACTGGATGCTCTCAGCTCTTCCAAACGCTCTTTCGTACAAAAGCAGTAATAAGCCTCTCCTTTTTCCACTAATTGTTTAGCATAGTCCAAGTACACACCTGTCTTCATACGTTCACTCTGCACATATGGACCATAACCACCATCTTTGTCTGGTCCTTCATCGTGCTGCAATCCGGTAAGTTTCATTGTATTATAAATGATATCCAACGCTTCCGGCACAAAACGCTCCTGATCGGTATCTTCAATACGAAGTACAAACGTTCCATGTTCATGGCGTGCGATCAGATACTCATACAATGCGGTTCTCAAATTACCTACATGCATGCGTCCTGTTGGACTAGGTGCAAATCTTGTTCTTATCTTGCTCATTCTTTTCTGCCTCCTGAATTTTGTCTTTCTGCTTCTTTTTCTTATTCTGCGGAAGAGGAATGTCTGCCACATACTTAAACAATTCGCATAAATCCCCATAAGCACGATAGTTGGCGCGATCATCACCTACCTTCTCGTGGGTATTTAACAGAAGCATTTTATCGCCTTTATAGTATTTCGTCAAATTTAAACACAACGGAGATCTTATTGATGTTCCAACGATCAGTAAAAGATCAGCGTTTTCTACAGCATTTGCTGCAGCCGATATTTTGCCATTGTCTACCATTTCACCCAGCAAAGTAAATCCGGGCCGCAATGGCACACCACACTTCGTACATGACGGTATTCCTACCGCATGTCGTATAAAGTCTGATCCGTATACCTTACCACAGTTTGGACAATAGTTCTTCTCCACAGAACCATGAAGCTCTATCACGTCATCGCAACCAGCCATCTCATATAATGGATATACCGTTCGCTTCACGATCGCATCAAGCTTTCCTGCCTGCTGAAGACGCAAAGCACCTTCGTGTATCGAAGTCGGTTGCAATGCGCAATTTAGTATGATCTCCTTATAATATTGGTAAAATATCTCTACCCTTTTTGACAAAAACATGGATGAAATAATTTCATCATTCGAGTATCCATATTTTTGCTCAATATCATATGCAATATGTTCTGCGCGAACGCCATTTAATCCCGCTGCGCGTGCCACGCCAAGTCCACTGATCAACACAATATGGTCACTCTCTCTAGTCAATTTTCTCATTGCCTTTAATGAAGTTTCCATAATAATCCTCCCTTCTCCCACAGCCCTGCAAATTATGGGGCCGTCAGACACCAATTTGCAATTTTTGATCCGTCTGGATCATTTTTCCCCTAAATACTTACAAATGCACTCCACTGTTTGGTCGATGCCAACAAAATCACTACGTATAACCATATCATAGTTATTAAGATTGGTCCATTTCTCACCTACATGGTAATTGTAATAATTCGCTCGTCTTTTGTCATTTTTCAATATGATATCTGCTGCCTTATCCGGTGCTTCTCCATATTCTGATATCACTCGATCAATTCGAAACTTCATGGATGCTTTCACAAACAGATTGACAATATTGTCCCGCTCTTTGAGAACATAGTCGGCACATCTGCCAACAATAACACACGGTCCCTCATCTGCCACTTTACGAATGACATCCGATTGTGCCAAAAAAATTCTATCATCCAACGATAATCCATTGAATCCAAAATCCTGATTGCCATACACATTGATCCCCATTGCAAGAGAATATAACAGACTGTTTGTCGCTCGATCCTCTGCTTTTGCAAAATTTTCCTCTGCAAAACCACTCTCTTTCGCGGCTCTGGTGATCAATTCATTGTCATAAAATGGAATTCCATAATATTCTGCTACTTTCTGTCCAATCTCTCTACCACCGCTGCCATACTGTCTGCCAATTGTGATTACCTTGTTCATACTAGCACCTCCAATCTCACTGTCTACACCTTCCGCTTCAACCAGAGTATTTCAAGATCATTCTGCAGAAATTATGCTCGGAATTGATGTCTGAATATTAACATCCGCATCATAATCCACGCCTTCTATACGAAATCCAAATATTTCGTAAAACTCCTGCCAATACCCATCAATATCCGTTAGTTCTGATAGGTTTTCCGGAGAAATTTTCTCCCAGATCTTTTTAACCTCCTCTTGAACCTCCGGTTTCATTTCATAATCATCCATACGAATCAAATGATTCTCATCCGTAGGCACTCCCCCCTCCACGCAAAGTCTGTCATGAACAAGTCGATACATTTGCTCAATACAGCCTTCGTGTAAATTCAATTCCTTCATCACCTTGAATAGAATTGATATATACAACGGAACGATCGGAATTGCGCTGCTTGACTGTGTTACCACCGCCTTATTAACTGCAACATATGCCTCTGTTCCCTGTATGTGTTCATTGATTTTATCTGCTGTGCGATACAGATCCTGCTTTGCCTGACCAATACTTCCATCATAATAGATCGGATACGTAAGCTCCGGTCCAATGTAGGAATATGCAACTGTCTTCGCACCATCCGCCAACACATCTGCTTCCTGCAATGCTTCCATCCAAAGCATCCAGTCCTCGCCACCCATAACCTTGATCGTATCATTGATCTCCTCCTCAGTCGCAGGCGGAATCGTTACTGTGGTGAGTTCATTTGTCAACAAATCAATACTTTGATTCGTAAATTCTTTATCTACTGTTTTCAAAACAGAACGATATGTCACCCCATCCGGAGCCTTACGACGCGGTGCTGCAAGACTGTAGATCACCATATCCACCTGACCAAAGTCTTTCTTGATCAATGCGATCGTCTCCTCTTTAATCTCCTGAGAATACGCATCTCCATTAATTGACTTCGCATAATGACCATCATTCTGTGCAAACTGCTCAAACGCCGCTGTGTTGTACCAGCCTGCGCTGGCTGTTCTCTTCTCCTTACCGGGCTTGTCAAAAATAACACCGATAGAATCTGCGCCACAAGCATATGTAAGTGCAATTCGGCTTGCGAGCCCATAACCCATAGACGCCCCCAACACAAGTACTTTCTTAGGGCCTTCTGCTTTCGGCTGAGACTTAACATATTCAATCTGTCTTCTCACTGATTCTTTACATCCCTCCGGATGCGCCGTCGTGCACATAAATCCTTTAACTTTTGGCTGAACTACCATTTTTATCCTCCATTTTCTTATCTGTAATGAATCGATCAACATCTACATATGTTGAATTATCCTCTCATATATACTTCCCGGTACTACAATAATAGCCTTGCTGTTTCTCCATTCAAATTACGATGTTTTAGGATTATTATAGCACAAAAAAGATAGTAATTCAATCGTACACGCACTTGCAACATATGTCAAGTAATAATTTTTTTAATTTTTTTTACAACATTTCTCTTTACAAAGAACATTTGTTCTGCTATACTACTAATACCCCAAAAGAAAGGAATTGTTTGTATGAGACCTCGTTACATTACTATCCGCTTGGTAATCTCCACATGTTTGTGCATGATAGCTGTCCTAGGTTGTCTTTTGTCTTTATTTTACAAGGGAACACCTACTGCTTTACGAACTCCCGGAGCAGCTTTTTGTGGACTGAGCAGCTTATTCATTATATATAGGATCATATGCCTGTCACATAAAAGATACATCTTCCGCAAAGGTGTTTATCACTCCCGCGACCTTGACCAGATATCCGGTGCTGATTTCGAGGCACTATCTTGTGATATACTGGTAGCAAACGGTTTCGAATTTGCAGAGAATACACAGGCAAGTGTTGATTTTGGTGTAGATGTTTTGGCAAGACGCGAGGGTATAACTTACGCGATCCAGTGCAAACGTTATGACTCCCCGGTTGGTATTGATGCTGTACAACAGGTCTATGCCGGGCGTGCATATTACGAATGCCATGTCGCAATGGTACTTACCAACCAATATTTTACCGGAAGCGCACGCAAGCTGGCAGATAAAATAGGTGTTGTTCTGTGGGATCGAGATATGTTGGAAGAACTATTACAGTAGTCCAGGAAGGAGGCTCTTATGCACACATGTAAAGTATCTGTCCGTGACTTGGTGGAATTTATATTACGCTCCGGTGATATTGTATCTTCTTCTACCGGCATCCGAGATACTGATGCTATGCAGGAAGGCACTCGTATTCACAAAAAGCTGCAAAAGCAGATGGGATCACAATACCATGCCGAAGTCCCATTAAAATACACATCCTCTGTGTGCTATGATAACCTTTCGTTTGCAATATCCGTGGAAGGACGCGCTGACGGCATATTCCCGAAATCTCTCCTTCCAAGGCTGTACGATTTTGCTGACTTTTCAAGCGAGATCCCCCTAGAAACCGAGGCCGAGCATACCCATCCGATAATCCCATGCCGCACTATAATTCATGATGATTCCGAGGCACCTGCTGACTTTATTGATGAGATCAAAGGCATATACCGTAATGTACACACAATGTACGAGCCCATTGCCGTTCACCGTGCTCAGGCGCTATGTTATGCGTATATTTATGCCTCACAGGAACACCTTTCATCCATTGGTATCCGCATCACTTATTGTCATATTCCCACGGAAGATATCCGCTATTTTTATGAAGTGATCACCTATGAGGACCTTCACCGATTTTATGAAACACTATTAACGGAATACGCAAAGTGGCTTGCTTGGCAGATACACTGGCAAGAAGAACGCGATGCCTCTATACGCCCGTTGGAATTTCCGTTTGTATATCGTAACGGACAGGCCGATCTTGTGAAAGGTGTCTACCAATCTATCCTACGACAAAAACGGCTCTATATCGAAGCCCCTACCGGCGTAGGCAAAACAATTGCAACAATATTTCCCGCCGTTAAAGCAATGGGGGAACATTTGACAGGGAAAATCTTTTACCTAACCGCCAAAACGATTACTCGTACGGTTGCTGAAAACACCTTTGCACTTCTGGCCAACCACCAGGCAACCCTCAAAAGTATCACCTTAACTGCCAAAGATAAAATCTGCATTCTAGAGAAAGCAAACTGTCATCCGGCAAATTGCGAACGTGCCAAAGGTCATTTTGACCGTATTAACGATGCCGTATATGATCTTATCACTCACGAATCACAGATCACTCGTGATATCATAACGCAATACGCCTTAAAGCATGAAGTATGTCCTTTCGAGCTCAGTCTGGATGCTTCTCTTTGGTGCGATGCTGTGATCGGCGACTATAATTATGCCTTTGACCCGGATAGCCACCTCAAACGCTTTTTTTCAGATGGCGCTGCCGGAAGTACAGCGAATCTTTTTTTAGTAGATGAAGCACACAATTTGGTTGACCGTGCCCGCGATATGTACTCTGCAGTTTTGATCAAAGAAGACGTGTTAGAGACCAAACGTCTCCTTAAAACCAAAAGCAAAAAGATCACAGCTTCTTTAGAAAGTGTAAATCGTGCACTTTTAGATCTGAAAAGACAATGTGACGAACTTCTCATCTGCACACTGTCTATGACAGATGCTTTGTTAGGACGCTTACTTCGACTTCAAAGTGTAATGGATGAGTTTTTACAAGATCCCTCTTTCAGTGAGAAAAAATTATCGGAGGAACAATTTAGCCAATTACTGGATTTTTACTTTAACATCCGTTCCTTTGTAAATGTATATGAGTTGGTTGATGAACACTATCTGATTTATTGCGACTATAATGATAACAGCAATTTCTGTGTTCATTTACAATGTATGAATCCATCTGCCAACCTGGAACAGTACCTTGCCATGGGACGCTCCGCTATTTTTTTCTCTGCAACACTGCTTCCTATTCAATACTATAGAGAGCAACTTGCAAGCCGCCCTGAAGATTACGCTATCTATGCCCCATCACCGTTCCCTGGTCACAACCGACTATTACTGGTCGGTCGGGATGTCAGCACTAAATACAGTCGACGCGGAGCTGCAATGTATGCCCGAATTGTAGACTATATATTACGATTTGTGCATGCCAGATCGGGCAACTATATGGTCTTTGTTCCATCCTATAAGATGCTGCAGGATATCTATGATATGATCGCCTCCTCTGATGCCAGTCAAGATCTGACTCTGCTTACACAAAATGCCACAATGGATGAGCAAGAACGAGAAGAGTTTCTGGCGCATTTTTCAGAATCTCCCACCACAACGACTGTAGGATTATGCGTCTTGGGCGGAATATTTAGCGAAGGAATAGATTTGAAGGCAGAACGACTGATAGGTGCTGTGATTGTGGGAACAGGTCTGCCAATGGTTTGCAATGAAAATGAACTCTATCGACAATTTTTTGACGGGGAAATTTCATCATTTTCAACAGGTTCTGAAAACGACGAAGCAACAATAAGAAACACCAGACATGGTTTTTCTTATGCATACCAATATCCGGGCATGAATAAAGTCCTGCAAGCAGCCGGACGTGTCATCCGAACCGAGCAGGACTATGGTTGTATCCTTTTATTAGACGATCGTTTTTTGCAGGGCAGTTATCAATCCCTCTTCCCACGTGAGTGGTTTCCGCATTATACAGTCACCCCTGAGACTATGACTGAACACTTGCTCAAGTTTTGGGAGGCACACAGCACTTAACTTTCCGTCCGTCTGCCAGGAATAATAAACTCCCGTTATCACAAACGGCTGTCCCTGTTTATCCGGAACAACTGTCCCCGTTTATCAAGAGCGGTAATCTCCGTTTATTTTTACATAATCGTATGTAAGATCACAGCCCCATGCCTTAGCAGATGCTTCGCCCTGATTCAAATGAACATGAATATAAATTTCATCTTTGTTCAATATTTTGGCCGCTTCTTCCTCGGAAAAAGCAACCCCTGCACCATTTTTACATACTGCTACTGTTCCGACTTCTGACTCCAACTCTACTGCCACTTTGTCAATATCGAACTCCGCTTCCGCATAACCAATTGCGCAAAGGATTCTTCCCCAGTTAGCATCTTCTCCGAACATAGCACATTTAAACAATGGGGATCGGATTACACTCTTCGCCACAACAATCGCTGTTTCCTGATCCGGTGCGCCATCACAAGAGCATTCTAAAAATTTAGAAGCACCCTCTCCATCTGCTGCCAACATTTTGGTCATATTCTCCATAACAACGTACAATGCTTTTTTAAACAGATCAAAATCAGCATTTTTCTCGGTAATCTCTGCATTTCCGGCTAAACCATTTGCCATAACACTAACCATGTCATTTGTGGAAGTATCACCATCTATACTCAAACAGTTGTATGTAACTTTAACAATTTCTGATAATGCCGCCTGTATCATTTCTCCGGAAATTGCCACATCCGTCGTGATAAAGTTAAGAGTGGTAGCCATATTAGGATGGATCATGCCGCTGCCTTTTGCCATGCCACCTAGTCTACATTTCTTACCATCCAAAAGGAATTCTACTGCCACCTCTTTCTGGACGGTATCTGTTGTCATAATTGCTTTTGCTGCAGCATCGTGTCCATCGATGCTTAATCCCTCTGCGAGTTCATGCATAGCATTTGCAAACGGCTCTACAGACATTGGTGCTCCGATGACACCGGTTGAAGCAACAATAACACGATCTGCTGTAATCCCCAATTCGTCAGCTGTTAACTTACAAACGGCATTTGCCACTTCTACACCATTGGCATTACAGGTATTCGCATTCTTCGAATTCACGATCACTGCCTGTGCTTTGCCACCACTTTGCGCAAGATTTGCTTTCGTCACCAAAATAGGTGCACCCTTCACTTTATTTTGAGTATATACTGCTGCTGCTGTACATTCCTTCTCACTAAATATCATTCCAAGATCATTTTTTGTTTTTACCGGATTAATACCGCAATTCAATCCATTAGCCGTAAATCCCTGTGCAGCACACACACCATTTTCCACATACTCATACCCAGCATACTCTTTCTTTGTCATTTTGTCCTCATTTCCGCACACATGCTATTCTGACAAATTTATACCACGTGTGCAAATATATAAATCTGCCGACTCAGATAGATGCTGTAATTCAAAGTCGAGTTTAACCACTACTGCACCTACCCGCCATTGTAAAAAGCCATCCCTATAGTAACAGATTCCGCAAAAAAATACCATCCTTTTCCCATTGCAAAAAGGATGGTATTTATAATCTTCCTATAGCGATAAAGATATAATCTAAGGACATGTACTTACCGCAACTAGTCAACTTAATCACAGTTTACTCTTAAAGCGTACTTCGCCATAGGCAATGCATGTACTTACCACAACTAGTCAACCTGATCACAGTTTACTCTTAAAGCATACATTGTCATAGGCAACGCATGTCCTACCGCATACTAGTCAACTTGATCGCAATTACCCGATCAACCTTATAAGTGCATTTCGAATATTTACAACCGGAAAATACTGTATATAAATATTGTCCATATACCATACTTCCACAGGCTCTTGGTGGAATTGTAGTCTTCTTCGTATACGCTTTTTTTGCCACACCGCCTGACGCTGCCGGCGTCGAAAATGCAGGCTTATAGGTGCGAATCTGGGACAAATAGCCGGACTGTTTGTTGTTTGACTGAGAACTTCTCACCACATACATATAACCATTCGCGTCAAAGGATACGGCTCTCGTTCGATTTGGCATTGCCATATAATATTTACGTGTCAGCGATACTGCACCTGTTGTATTGGTTTGCACTACATAGCCATACATTCTCGTTGCAAGCTTCGAATTATAAGCTCCAATCCACAATACATGATCTCTGTATGCCATATAAGAACCTTTTGTTGCTATGGAATAAGTTTCATCAAACGCAGCTAATTCCGTGTATGCGCTCCCTGACGCTACCGCTTTAGAGATCATCTCATATGAAAAACGAACAACTTTTTTCCCTTGTGTCAGCCACACATTCTTGCCATCATACGCCATTGCGTCAATTTTTGTCTTATTTGGCATAACCAACGTCGTAATATATGATTTTGAAGACCGGCTTAATACGTAGATGACAGATTCATCCTCTCCATTATATGCGTATGCTGATACAAGCATATAGGCACCTGCAGCACAGCCTCCTTGTGGGAACATGCGATTATTGGCGAAACCTGCTACGTTGGTTGTTTTCATCCCCGGTATAGCAAAGCTTTTCGTATAGTTTGCTTTACGCAAAAACGCATATTTCTTATATGCCGGAGACTTCTTAAACTTTGCCGTGCTGGAATACTTTCTTGCACCTTTCGATGTCGCACTTACCGTTATAGTCTTAGCAGCGTAGGCTTGCGAAAGCTCTCCTTCTACCGGCAGTCCATTGGCGTTCATAGTATAGGCAGATATTTTAAAGTAATAAGTTTTATTTTGCTCTAAAGATTTTTTGACATATTTGCAAGTACCGGGATTGGTAATTGTTTTTGTTCTTATATATGTCCCTGCCTTACTCGTCGAATAGTAAATATAATATCCGCTCGCATCTTTTTGTTCTGTCCAATATAACTTGACGCGCTTAGAACCACCTTTGATCTGTGTTACCTGTGGCGCTATCGGCGCGGTTACTTCTGTAACCTGTGGTGTTGCACTAGGTTCTACTGTAGCCTGCGGTGTGTTGCCCGGCACTGTCGTTGGCTGCTCACTAACCTGTGGTGCATCATCTGGTTTTGCGGTTGGCTGCCCACTAACCTGTGGTACATCATCTGGTTTTACAGTTGGCTTCCCACTAACCTGTGGTGCATCATCCGGTTTTACAGTCGGCTGTCCACTAACTTGTGGTGTGTCATCCGGAACTGCACCCGGCTCTTCCGTAATCTGGGGGCTGGCTGCCGGATCTAATTCTGTCTGTGACGTAGCACTTGACCCTACTACTGAAAATGCTTCATCTGCAGAAATATGCATGCTATTTGCTGCATACGTCCCGCTCACTATTAATGCTGCTGATAATACAAATGATAGTAATCTTTTCATAAATTCTATATTCCTCTTTTCTTTTTGGATGAGAATGTTGAAGACTCAGTAACACTTTCATCTGTTTTTGTAAATATTTCTTCGCCGTCTTTCAACCGCTCCTGCCATATTTTCTCTTATATTAACGTTGTTATTTGTCATTTATATGTTAGCTTTTTCACAGAAAAATGACAATTTCGCCAAATCACCTATACCAAAAAAGAGGTACCACAGAAAATTTCTGCAATACCTCTTTCTATTAAGAGCAATATTAAAATTATACTAACTCAATGAGTACCTGCATAGCAGCATCACCCTTACGCTGACCAATCTTCACGATACGGGTATAACCACCATTACCATTGCGCTCAGCATACTTTGGTGCAAGATCATCCAAAACAAATGCTGCAACATCAACAGTCTTAGTACCACTCTTGCGTCCCTGCATCTCTGCCGGAACCTCAGTGATGTTGTAAAGAACCTTCTGCATCTTTCTACGAGCATGCAGTCTGGATGGCTGATCCTTTCTGATCTCCTTCTCTACTTCATCAAACTGTGTTACCTTCTTACCATCAACGACTTCTTTCACACGCTTACCATCTTTGTCCTTGCGGGCAACCTTAGCAGTAACGGTTACAGTGTCGTAATTATTGCATTCCTTAACACCCAGAGCAATGATTCCCTCTGCGATTTTACGAATCTCTTTCGCTTTTGCCTCAGTAGTAACAATACTGCCATGATACAACAAATTTGTCACCTGATTGCGAAGCAAAGCTTTTCTCTGGCTGGAAGTTCTTCCAAGTTTTCTATAGCCTGCCATTGTGCTTACCTCCTAATTATTCATCTCCCAAGTTCAAGGAAAGACCTAACTCCTTAAGCTTAGACAATACTTCTTCCAAAGATTTACGTCCAAGGTTTCTAACTTTCATCATGTCTTCCGATGTACGGTTGCAAAGTTCCTCAACAGTGTTGATTCCTGCTCTCTTCAAGCAGTTGTATGAACGAACGGAAAGCTCTAATTCATCAATATTCATTTCCAACACTTTGTCTTTGCTATTCTCTTCTTCAGCCGCAATAACCTGAATACGAGAACTCTTATCAGATAGATCAATAAATGATCTCAAGTGATCGGATAACACCTTTGCAGCAAGACTTACTGCATCACTTGGCTCAATTGTACCATCTGTAAATACATCTAATGTCAGCTTATCATAATCTGTAATCTGACCAACACGAGTATTCTCAACCTTGATATTAACTCTCTCTACCGGAGTAAAGATAGAATCGATTGCGATAACATTGATCGGTAAATCTTCACGTTTGTTCTTATCAGAACTTACGTATCCACGACCATTTACAATTGTCATCTCAATGTAAAGTTTGCAGTCAGGACCACCACTCAATGTAGCAATCACCTGATCCGGATTCATGATCTCGATATCAGAATCCACCTGAATATCAGACGCTCTGACCACACCCTCGCCGGAGGCCTCGATATAAGCAGTCTTGACCTCATCGGTCTCACTGTTATTCTTGATTGCCAGACTCTTGATGTTCATAATAATCTCAGTAACGTCTTCCTTCACACCAGGAATTGCTGAAAACTCATGACCAACTCCGTCAATACGAATATGACTAACTGCTGTACCCGGCAATGATGAAAGCATGATTCTTCTCAGAGAATTTCCAAGAGTTGTACCATAACCACGCTCCAATGGTTCTACTACAAAACGTCCATATTTCTTATCTTCTGAAATATCTGCAATCTTAATATTTGGTTCTTTAAAATCAAGCACTCCCAGTACCTCCTTTTGGGGTTCAATGCTTACCTGATCTGCGAGTTATTATTTAGAATACAACTCGACGATAAGCACTTCATTTACAGGAACATCAATCTGCTCTCTTGTTGGGATTTCCTTAACGACACCAGAAAGCTTCTCATGATCTGCCTCAAGCCAATCAGGAACAAGACGGCCATCTGTTACTTCAAGGATATCCTTATATCTCTGAGCTCCTTTGTGCTTCTCTTTGATTTCGATCACATCACCCGGCTTAACTTCATATGATGGAATGTTTACACATTTACCATTTACTAATACGTGCTTATGACCTACGATCTGACGAGCTTCTTTTCTTGTACGACCATATCCCATACGGAACAATACGTTGTCCAAACGAAGCTCTAAAAGAATGAGAAGGTTCTCACCTGTTGTACCATATTTTAATTTCTGTGCCTTTGCAAAATCATTTCTAAATGGTTTCTCTAATACACCATAAATAAATTTTGCTTTCTGCTTCTCTTTTAACTGAAGTCCATACTCGCTAGGCTTTCTTCCCTGTCTAACATTTCTGTTGGACTTTTTGTCAATTCCTAAGAACTGTGGATCCAAGCCAAGAGTTCTACATCTCTTCAATACTGGCGTCATATCTCTTGCCATGTCATTTTCCTCCTATAATAATTAATCATCAATTCATTGTCATATAAAAATGCAAATTATACACGACGACGCTTTGGCGGTCTACATCCATTGTGTGGAACCGGTGTCACGTCTCTGATGCTTGTTACGTCAATACCACATGCAGACAACGCACGGATTGCTGCCTCACGACCTGAACCAGGTCCTTTTACCATAACATCTACAGATGTTAAGCCGTGTGGGATTGCTGCCTTAGCTGCAGTCTCTGCTGCCATCTGTGCTGCATAAGGAGTGGACTTCTTGGATCCTCTGAATCCTAATCCACCTGCGCTTGCCCAAGAGATTGCATTTCCTTCTGCATCTGTGAGCGTAACGATCGTATTATTAAAGGAAGACTGAATATGTGCCTGTCCATGTCCGACATTTTTCTTGACACGCTTCTTGCCTGTCTTCTTTACAACTTGCTGTTTAGCCATTGTCAAACCCTCCTGTTAGAATTTGTACATACTTACTTATTATTATTTCTTCTTATTTGCGACAGTACGCTTTGGACCCTTGCGAGTTCTAGCATTTGTCTTTGTCTTCTGTCCACGAACAGGAAGACCTTTTCTATGACGGATTCCTCTGTAGCATCCGATTTCCTGCAGTCTCTTGATGTTCATCGCGATTTCTCTACGAAGATCACCTTCCACTGTCTGTGTCTCATCGATCACACTGCTAATACGCTTTACTTCATCATCAGTAAGATCCTTAACACGAGTGTCAGGGCTTACATTAGCCTCTGCTAAAATACGGTTGGAACTAACTCTACCGATACCATAAATATAGGTAAGTCCGATCTCAACACGCTTGTCTCTTGGTAAGTCTACACCACTAATACGTGCCATGTGTACTTTACACCTCCGTTATTTTTTGTTTTGAAAAATAGATACATGATTTTGCAGTAAAATTACTGCACAGCCGCTTTAAACTGTAATCCTATTGCATAGACGTCCTCCAAAATCTCTGCCACAATGAATCCGCATACGCGAACCGCAGTGTATTCTTACACTGCACAGAAATCATCGGGTTGCCTGCGAAATGGCAACCGGTACTACGCCGCAGTCATCAATCTGCCATGATAGGACCGACATGGATGAAATGACGCATCCTTGCTTTGTTTCCAAAGCTTGCCGAAGTGGTTAATCACTCCACCTACAATGTCATCGCATCCGTAAATGCGATAATGAACAGAAAGCAAGTCTATCTCGTGAGCAGGTCTATCGCCTGCCTCCTAATTAGCCCTGTCTCTGCTTATGACGTGGGTTCTCACAGATAACTCTGATACGACCCTTTCTCTTGATGACCTTACATTTTTCGCAAATCGGTTTTACTGAAGATCTAACTTTCACAGCAATAACCTCCTTTCAATAAAGTCCATTGTCTACTATATCATATACATTTCTTGGTTGCAAGTGGTTTTTTCGGGAATTTCTAATTTTTTTCAATGTAAAAAAAAGACCACATGCGCATTGCTTGACACATATAGTCTTATTTTTCCAAAAGATCACTGATTATTTATCACGCCATGTAATACGGCCCTTTGTCAGATCATACGGAGACATCTCCATCGTAACTTTGTCACCCGGCAAAATGCGGATGAAGTTTTTGCGAAGTTTGCCGCTAATATGCGCTAATACCTGATGTCCATTCTCTAATTCTACCTTGAACATAGCATTTGGCAGCTTCTCGACAACGATTCCTTCAATTTCAATTACATCTTCTTTCGACATTTCAAACTCCATTTCCTCGCACATTATGCGATTTTTATATTATGATGTTGGGGACGAAAAAGGGTTTTGTCCCCAACTGATGACACATATTGCAATATAATATTCACACGCTATCGGATTATGCAAGACCTTCTTTCCATGAAAAGATCTCCGGCTCTCCTTCAGTGATCAGGATCGTATTTTCGTAGTGTGCTGACTTCATACTGTCAGTAGTAACTACCGTCCAGTCATCCTCAAGCACCCATACATCATAGTCACCTGCATTTACCATCGGTTCTATTGCAAGCGTCATGCCGGGACGCAGCTTTATACCTCGTCCAATCGGCTTAAAGTTTGGCACCTGTGGTTCCTCGTGAAGATTTCTTCCAATTCCATGACCAACCAGATCGCGCACAATAGAAAATCCGTTTGCTTCTGCATAGTTCTGGATAGCTTTGGAAATATCGTACAAATGATTGCCCGCTTTAGCGTATTTGATTCCTTCAAAAAAACTCTGCTTTGTCACATCGATCAAAAACTGATCTTCTTCTGAGATCTGACCAACAGCATGCGTTCTCGCTGCATCAGAATGATATCCTTCATAGATTACGCCGGCATCCAGGCTGACAATATCTCCCTCCTGCAAAATTCTCTTTTTGCTGGGAATACCATGGACGACCTCATCATTCACAGATACGCAAATACTCGCCGGATATCCGTTGTAGTTCAAAAAGGATGGGATGCATCCAAAACTACGGATCACTTCTTCTCCTTTACGATTGATATCCATCGTGCTAATGCCCGGACGAATAATCTTTGCCATTTCATCATGAACAATTCCCAAAATACGTCCGGCTTCTCTCATTTTTTCCAATTCATGCTCTGATTTAATTGTGACCGACATAATGTGCCTTCTTTCTAAATATTAATTTGAATTAACCAATAACTGCAGCAATTGCCTTTGCAACACCCTCGATACCAAGTGTTCCGTCAATCTCGTGAAGGATTCCCTGCTCTTTATAATATGCTATAAGAGGTGCTGTCTGATCGTGATATACTTTCAATCTCTTCTTTACCGTCTCCGGCTTATCATCGTCACGCAGCTGAAGCTCACCACCACATGCATCGCATTCGCCCTCTTTCTTAGGTGGGATGTTTACTGTATGGAAAGTAGCTCCACATTTTGCGCATACACGGCGTCCTGCCATACGATCAACAATTGCCTGATCTTCCATTTCAATATCGATCGCATAATCCAATGCTGTTCCCTGCTCTTTTAATGCTGCTGTGAGCGCCTCTGCCTGAGGAATGGTTCTTGGGAAACCATCTAAAATATATCCGTCTTTGCAATCTTCTTTGCTCAAACGATCTACAACAAGATCACATACAAGCTCGTCCGGAACCAGCTCTCCGGCATCCATATATCCTTTTGCTTTTTTACCAAGCTCTGTTCCTTCTTTAATGTTCTGACGGAAAATATCGCCTGTAGAAATTGTAGGGATATGGTATTTCTCTACGATTCCCCTTGCGTGTGTTCCTTTTCCTGCACCAGGTGCTCCCAACATAACAATCTTCATATATACTCTCCATTTCTGCGTGCGTCCCTGATTCTTTCGTTCTATTCTGTCATCCCTGCGTCACGCACGCTGACGCAGATGTGCTTTTATACGTATGCACGATTAAACCTATAATAACGCAAAAGCAGCGCAGTTTCAACACCCTTTTTACATTATTAAACATATACAAAAGCGCCACCCGGTTTTGGGTGACGCCTCAATTTTACAGATATTCTTCTTACTCGCTGATGAATCCCTTGTAATGACGAACTAACATCTGAGATTCAATCTGCTTTAATGTCTCAAGTACTACACCTACGATAATGATGAGGGATGTTCCACCAAAGGAAACGTCTGCACCAAACGCACCGGATACGAAGATCGGAACGAATGCTACAAAAGATAATCCCACTGCACCGATCAGGATGATATTATTGAGAACTTTTGTTAAATAATCCACCGTTGGCTTACCAGGACGAATACCCGGAATAAATCCACCCTGTTTCTTCATATTAATAGAAATCTCCTGTGGATTAAATGTGATGGATGTATAGAAGTATGCAAAGAAGATAAGTAATAAGATGTAAATTACCAATCCCAATGTATACTTAAACTCTCCAAAACTGGAAAGGTTACACCATGAGTTCTGGTTTAACACTTTAAGGAACTTCTGCGCTAAAGTTGCTCCAGCACCGGACTGTGGCTTGATTCCTGCGAATCCAGCGATAACGATCGGCATGGAGAACAGAGATCCGGCAAAGATTACCGGGATAACGCCTGCAGTGTTTACCTTAAGCGGAATGTGAGATGACTGTCCACCAACCATCTTTCTTCCCTGTGTTTTCTTAGAATACTGAACACTGATTCTTCTCTCACCATCGGAAAGAACAACGATGAAGATTACCATTCCAATAATTACCGCAAGAATGACAACTGCTGCGATCGTACCATTGGTAACATTGGAAGCACCTTTAACGAACTTCTCGAAAAGGTTCATCATATCCTCTGGCATACGAGATACAATGTTATAAAGGAGGATGATGGAAATACCATTTCCAACTCCCTTTTCAGTGATCTGCTCACCTAACCACATAAGGAATGCAGAACCGGCAGTCAAGGATACAACGAATACTGCTACAGAAGTAAATGTAACACCATCTGTCAAATATCCCTGCTGACCAAAGCCAATTGCCATAGCGGCACTCTCAATTACAGAAAGTGCAATCGTTAAATAACGAGTGTACTCTGCTAATTTCTTACGTCCTTCCTCACCATCTTTATGAAGCTCTTCCAACTTAGGAATTGCAATGGTGAGCAACTGAATAATAATGGATGCCGTGATGTACGGTGTGATATTCAGTGCGAAGATCGACATTGTGGAGAATGAACCACCCGTCAACTGGTTAAAGAAGTCCAAAGACTTCTGTGAATCAAAGAAATCTGTAATTACGGATGCATCAACGCCCGGTACAGGCAACTGACATCCGATACGAACAACGATCAATGCGAAGAAAGTGTAAAGGATTTTCTTGCGCAGATCTTTGATCTTAAAAGCATTGCGGACTGTTTCGAACATCCTTAGATCACCTCAGCTTTTCCACCAAGAGCCTCAATCTTCTCAGCAGCACTCTTGCTGAATGCGTTTACCTGAACGGTGAGTTTCTTAGTTAATTCTCCATTTCCAAGTATCTTAACTCCGTCTTTCGAATTGTTGATGATACCTTTTTCCTTCAATGCTGTTACTGTAACAACATCACCATCATTGAATTTCTCTAACTTATCCAAGTTGATTGCAACGATTTCCTTAGAATTGATGTTTGTGAAACCTCTCTTAGGAATACGTCTGTAAAGTGGCATCTGGCCACCTTCGAAACCTGGACGTGGAGCACCTGAACGAGCCTTCTGACCCTTGTGTCCCTTACCTGCTGTCTTTCCGTTTCCTGATCCATGTCCACGACCTCTTCTGAAGTTGTCGCTCTGCTTAGAACCTTTTGCCGGACTTAATGTTGATAAATTCATAGTTACCTCCTAAATACTGGTGATCCCTTTCCTTGGTGCCTTTCTTTCCTCTTATGGCACGGGATCATAATCACTAACGGGCGAATCCTTGCAGAAACTCAGTCAAAATGTTCACTTGCGGTCTATCTTCATCATAAACTGCGAAACATCAAGCTGAAAAAGTGTCTCTTGCCCTTTGCTTTTCTGCAAAAAGGGTGCACTTCTACCCTCGCTACAAATCAATATATTACCACAAAAGTGACAGGCTTGTCTACTGCTTTTTGCGTCTTTCTACGCCGGAAGCGTTATCCAAACTGCTTCCGAAACTCCTCTGCCGCTCCGTTGTATACAGTCATGTCAATAAATCGCTCATCCCCCTTGTATCCCGACAACACATGGCGATTGGAAAACTGCCAAAACTATCAGCAGTAACAGACATCTGACGAATATCTTTCCCGTTTTCTTCATGATTGCCATATTACCCTCGTGCCCTTCTTACTTTTTATCAAAATATAATTGTTCCCGCAATTCGGTCACCTGCTCTTGCAGCCTACGCATGCTTTCATGATCCTCACGCTGAAGCTCGCCCAAATATACCTGCTTTTTCTTTTTGTTACGTCCGGTAAATATCATAAGACCGATGGCAAATAAACAAACAGCTCCTGCCATGCCGCCACCTATCGTGCCTTCCGGATAATTTCTCCAATAACTAATAAAACTAAACACACCAAAAAGAACGATGCATATCTGATATCTATGTATTTTTGTCACCATATCTGTCTCTAATTGCGCCATCTCACTAGAGCGTTTCTTACAAGCACTGTCTAAAATGTCATAAGATTTCTCTAATTCCCATAAAGTATTTTGTATCTTTTGATCTGCTTGTGATACTGTTTTTTCTTCCTCATAGCGCATCTCAACACTATCCTGCTGATCGCCGCCAGAGGCGACATAGGTCAAATATTCCGCTGCACTGGAACGGATGGTTATTTCATCTTTTTTCTTTCTCAAATAAAGTACCTCCTTCTGGTTATTTTTTCTAAAACATTAAAAGGGTTAGTTCTTCACCGATAAAATACCTCGTTTCCTCCTAAGATTATATCTTATTAGGTCGGTGTGTTACAACTATAGTTTAGCACCTCACTCTGCCCTTAGCAGGGATATATTTACTCATGATGTCTCCTTCCGCTGCTGTCAGAGACAGGGACAGGGACAGGGACAGGGACAGGGACATCATAATATATATGCAGAATTAAATTCAACCTGTGCCGTCACACAAGCTCCTATTTCACTCGCGTTCCACAAACATAAATTTTTCTTTCAAACGATTCTCGGCACCTCGATAAGCAACTTTTGACTTCTTAATAAACGATTTTCATCACCATGATAATCGATTTGACACTTTAATTTTAAAACAAAAATAAGACTGCCTATCACTACATGATAAACAGTCTTATTTTTATTTTCGTTCAGAATTTCTGATTCTTCGTCGATTAAGCTTCCTCAACCTTTACAAGATGTCTTACATGCCAAATCATGCCCTTTGTAGCGTCATTGTTTGGCAATTCAACGGTCTTACCAATCTTCTTCAAGCCCAATGCTTCAACTGTAGCACGCTGCTTAGGAATGGCACCGATTGTAGACTTTACTAATGTAACTTTCACCTTATCTGCCATGGTTTACCTCCTTAACCTAAGATCTCTTCAACGGAGAGACCACGTGCTTTAGCAACTTCCTCAGGAGTCTTCAAGTTCTTAAGACCCTCGATTGCTGCCAATACAACATTTTTCTTGTTATTGGAACCAAGAGACTTTGTACGGATATTCTTATATCCAGCAAGCTCAAGTACGGAACGTGCAGGACCACCTGCGATGATACCAGTACCTTCTGGTGCTCTCTTGATCAATACGGAAGCGCTACCGAATTTACCTGTCAGGTCATGTGGTACGCTACCATTCTCGTCGATAGGAACTTCAACAAGCTTCTTGGTTGCTTCTTCTTTACCCTTGCGGATTGCTTCAGGGATTTCAGTAGCCTTACCAAGACCAACACCTACATGTCCGTTCTTATCGCCAACTACTACTAATGCAGTAAATCTCATGTTACGTCCACCTTTAACTACCTTGGTTACACGCTTGATCGTTACTACATTATCTTCCAGCTCTAAGTTGCTGGTGTCAATAATTGTACGTTTCATGTGTCTTCCTCCTATTAAAAATCCAAACCTGCTTCTCTAGCTGCCTCGGCTAATGCTTTCACCTTACCCTGATAAACAAAGCCGCCACGGTCAAATACAACACTCTTGATGCCCTTATCCAAAGCTTTCTTTGCGATTACTTCGCCAAGCTTTGCTGCTGCATCAACGTTGTTGGTCTTCTCTAATCCCTCAGCTACGTCTTTCTGAAGAGTAGATGCGGATACTAAAGTGTTACCAACTGTGTCGTCAATAACCTGAGCGTACATATGATTATTACTTCTAAACACAGCTAAACGAGGTCTCTCGGCTGTGCCAGAAAGACGATTACGAACCTTCATGTGCTTCTTCACACGAACTTCACTTCTTGACTGCTTCTTAATCATCGTAAATTCACTCCTTTAATTATTTTTTACCTGTCTTACCAACTTTACGTCTAATAACTTCATCAGCGTATTTGATACCCTTGCCCTTATATGGCTCTGGAGCTCTCTTTTCTCTGATTTCAGCAGCGTACTGGCCGACTTTTTCTTTATCGATACCCTTAACAATGATCTTGTTCTGGCCGTCAACAACAACCTCAAGACCTTCTGGATCTTCCATCTCTACCGGATGAGAATATCCAAGAGAAAGAATTAACTTCTTGCCCTGTTTCTGAGCTCTGTAACCTACACCGTTTACTTCAAGCTCTTTCTGATAACCCTCAGTTACACCGATCACCATGTTGTAAATGAGCGTTCTTGTAAGACCATGTAAAGATTTCATCTTCTTTAAGTCATTAGGACGAGTTACTACTACTTCCTCGCCTTCTTTCTTAATTGTCATCTCTGCAGGAAGAACTCTCTCGAGTGTTCCCTTAGGTCCCTTTACAGTCACTTTATTATTTTCTGCAATATCAACTGTTACTCCAGCTGGTATAGCGATAGGCATTTTTCCGATACGTGACATGCCGTCTACCTCCATATATTCTTAGTGTAGTGAGTGCATCGTTTGGACTACCAAACGAATGCAAGTACCTCACCGCCAACGTTTGCTTTTCTTGCTTCTTTATCTGTCATCACGCCTTTGTTTGTAGACACGATTGCGATACCAAGACCGCCCAGAACCTTTGGAAGCTCATCTTTACCAGCGTAAACACGAAGACCCGGCTTAGAAATTCTCTTCAAACCTGTGATAATCTTCTCATTTTTGTCTGCGCCGTACTTTAACGTGATGTGAATCATCTGAATACCATCAACGTCAATCATATCATATTTCTTAATGTAACCTTCCTTCACAAGGATTTCTGCGATAGAAATCTTCATCTTGGAAGCAGGAACATCTACTGTATCATGCTTTGCAGTATTCGCATTACGAATTCTTGTAAGCATATCTGCAATAGGATCGCTCGTCATCATCTTGTTTTACCTCCTTACCAGCTTGCTTTCTTCACGCCTGGAATCTGTCCCTTATATGCTAACTCACGGAAGCAGATTCTGCAAATTCCGTATTTTCTCAAATAAGCATGTGGACGACCACAAATTCTGCAACGACTATACTCTCTTGTAGAGAATTTTGCTTTGCGCTGCTGCTTTACTTTCATAGAAGTCTTAGCCATGAAATTCCCTCCTTATTTCTTGAACGGCATACCGAACTGTGTTAATAATTCACGAGCTTCTTCATCGGTCTCAGCAGTTGTAACAACGATTACATCCATACCTCTAACCTTATCAACCTTATCGTACTCGATTTCAGGGAAGATTAACTGCTCCTTGATTCCAAGTGCATAGTTACCTCTACCATCAAATGCATTCGGGTTTACACCGCGGAAGTCGCGCACACGAGGTAATGCTAAGTTTACAAGACGATCTAAGAATTCGTACATCTTGTCGCCTCTTAAGGTTACCTTACATCCGATCGCCATTCCCTCTCTTAATTTGAAGTTAGCGATGGAGTTCTTTGCTCTTGTAATAACAGGCTTCTGTCCGGAGATGATCTCCAGCTCAGCCATAGCGGCATCGAGAACTTTAGAATTCTCTTTCGCCTCACCGATACCCATGTTGATAACGATTTTATCTAACTTTGGTACCTGCATAACGTTTTTATAACCAAATTTCTTGGTCATTGCATCAACGATTTCGTTAAGATAAGTCTCTTTTAAGCGAGTCACCGTCTCTGCCTCCTTTCTGATATTAGTCAATCACTTCTCCGGTTGCTTTTGCATAACGAACCTTTTTACCATCTTCAATCTTGAAGCCAACGCGGGAAGCTTTTCCTTTGCTCACGTACATTACGTTAGACACATCGATTGGAGCAGCCTGCTGTACAATACCACCCTGTGGGTTTGCCTGACTTGGCTTTGTATGCTTTGTAACCTGATTGATTCCGTCGATAACAACCTTGCCATCTTTAACCGCTGTTACCTTGCCTTCTCTGCCTTTATCCTTACCAGTGATAACGCGAACGGTATCACCCTTCTTAATCTTGCTTGTTGCCACTCTTGACACCTCCCTTATAATACTTCTGGTGCTAATGAAACGATTTTCATGAACTGCTTGTCTCTTAATTCTCTAGCGACTGGTCCAAAGATACGGGTTCCTCTCGGTGTCTTGTCATCACGAATGATAACTGCAGCGTTCTCATCGAACTTAATGTAAGAACCGTCCGGACGACGAATGCTCTTTACTGTACGAACTACAACTGCTTTAACAACATCACCTTTCTTTACAACACCGCCTGGTGTTGCATCTTTAACAGAAGCAACGATGATGTCACCGATTCCTGCATATCTGCGGGTTGAACCGCCCATAACTCTGATACAAAGAAGTTCTTTAGCACCTGTATTATCAGCTACTCTCAGTCTTGATTCCTGCTGTACCATAATTACCTCCATATTTCCGCAAATTATTTTGCTCTCTCGATTACCTCAACAAGTCTCCATCTCTTATCCTTGGACAATGGTCTTGTCTCCATAACTCTTACTCTGTCACCAATCTTACATGTATTCTCTTCATCATGAGCCTTTAATTTATAAGTTCTCTTGATGATCTTGCCATAAAGTGGATGCTTTACGTTATCTACTACTGCAACTACGATTGTCTTATCCATCTTATCGCTTACAACCTTACCTACACGAGTCTTTCTAAGATTTCTCTCCACGATCGTGTCCTCCTTTCCAAATTTTGGCTATAGATCTGCAAGTCTTAGTCCTGTGCTGCGAGCACGGTCTGAATTCTTGCGATGTTCTTCTTTACTTCTTTAATTCTGCTTGTGTTATCAAGCTGATTTGTTGCGTTCTGGAATCTGAGATTGAACAATTCCTTTTTAGCGGCAACTAAATCTTCATTTAACTCTGCAGCAGATTTTGTTCTCAAATCTTCCAATAATGCTTTACTCTTCACTGCCCGCACCTCCTTCTAAGTCTGCGCGAGAAACAACTTTACACTTAACCGGCAACTTGTGAGTTGCAAGACGAAGTGCTTCTTTAGCTATTTCTTCGGATACACCGGAAATCTCGAACATTACACGACCCGGCTTAACTACAGCTACCCAGTACTCAAGAGCACCTTTACCTTTACCCATTCGAGTCTCGGCAGGAGTCTTTGTTACCGGTTTATCTGGGAAAATCTTGATCCAAACTTTACCACCACGCTTGATATAACGTGTCATAGCAATACGGGCAGCTTCAATCTGGTTTGATTTGATCCATGCTGGTTCTAAAGCGACAATACCATATTCACCGTAAGTAATCTTATTGCCTCTCATGGCTTTTCCTGTCATAGTACCACGGAACTGTTTACGACGCTTTACTCTCTTTGGCATTAACATTATTTATCGCTCCCTTCCTTTACTTCTGCTTTAGCAGCTTTAGTTGGAAGTACTTCGCCTTTGTAAATCCAAACCTTAACACCTAACTTACCATAAGTTGTGTCTGCTTCAGCGAAACCATAGTCAATATCTGCTCTTAATGTCTGAAGTGGAATAGTACCTTCGCTGTAGAATTCGCCACGAGCCATATCAGCACCGCCTAAACGACCTGAAACTGCTGCTTTGATACCCTTTGCTCCAGCTTTCATACTTCTTGACATAGTAGACTTCATAGCTCTTCTGAAAGATACACGGTTCTCTAACTGGAGAGCGATATTTTCAGCAACAAGCTGAGCATCCTTATCCGGTCTCTTTACTTCTTTGATATCTACAACTAATTTCTTTGTTGTAAGCTTCTGTAATTCTACTTTGAGTTTCTCGATTTCAGCACCGCCCTTGCCGATAACTACACCAGGCTTAGCTGTGTGAACGATAACTTTACATCTGTCTGATGCTCTTTCGATTTCGATCTTAGCAACACCAGCGCTATATAATTTATTCTTAAGATACTTTCTAATCTTCTGATCTTCGATAAGGTTGTTAGCGAAGTCAGCTTTAGGTGCGTACCATTTTGAGTCCCATTCCTTAATAACACCGACTCTTAAGCCATGAGGATTAACTTTCTGTCCCATTCCTGTTCTCCTTTCTAATACTATTTCTCGTTCAGAACGATTGTAATATGGCACATTCTCTTTTCGATTCTGTATGCTCTACCCTGTGCTCTTGGTTTAATTCTCTTCATGATAGGTCCCTGGGAAGCATAACACTCTTCAATGTAGAGGTTTTCTGCACTCATTCCCTGATTATTTTCAGCATTTGCGATTGCTGATTTTAATAATTTTTCTATTACTGAAGAAGCATATCTTGGATTGTAAGCTAAGATACCGAGTGCAGACTCAACGTCTTTTCCTCTGATAGCATCCAATACGAAGCATGCCTTCTGAACTGATATTCTAGCATATGAAAGTTTTGCTGATGGTCTTGTATCCTTAACAGCGTTTCTTTCTCTCTTTATCTGGCTTCTATGTCCTTTTGCCATGGATGAATACCTCCTTTCAAAATCTTAAAACTAACGTCTAGCCTTCTTTTCGTCTTTTCCATGTCCTCTGTAAGTTCTTGTTGCCACGAATTCACCGAGTTTATGTCCAACCATGTCTTCTGTTACATATACTGGTACATGCTTTCTTCCATCATGTACTGCGATTGTATGTCCTACCATCATTGGGAAGATTGTTGAACGACGTGACCAAGTCTTGATAACTGACTTCTGTCCTGACGCATTCATTGCTTCTACTTTTTTAAGTAAGCTTTCATCCGCAAATGGTCCCTTTTTTAATGATCTAGCCATTGGTAATCCTCCTTATTTCATGTTCTTTCCATCTCTTCTTCTAACGATGAGCTTATTGGAATTCTTGTTCTTCTTTCTTGTCTTTAAGCCAAGTGCTGGTTTGCCCCAAGGTGTACATGGACCTGGACGACCGATACCAGTCTTACCTTCACCACCACCATGTGGATGATCATTAGGATTCATTACAGAACCACGAACTGTAGGTCTGATACCCATGTTACGCTTACGTCCTGCTTTACCAATATTTACTAAGTCATGTTCTACGTTACCAACCTGTCCGATTGTTGCACGGCAGATGATTGGAACCATTCTCATTTCGCCTGATGGTAATCTAAGTGTTGCATATTTGCCTTCCTTAGCCATAAGCTGAGCTGAGTTACCGGCTGAACGAACTAACTGTCCGCCTTTTCCCGGATATAATTCAACGTTGTGTACTTCTGTACCAACTGGAATTGCTTCAAGTGGTAAGCAGTTACCTACTCTGATTTCAGCATTTGCACCGTTCATTACAGTCATGCCGTCCTTTAATCCGTTCGGAGCAAGGATGTATGCCTTTTCACCATCTGCATAGCAGATAAGTGCGATGTTTGCTGTTCTGTTCGGATCGTATTCGATACCGATAACCTTTGCAGGAATATCATCTTTTCTTCTCTTGAAGTCGATGATTCTATATTTTCTTCTTGAACCGCCGCCGCGATGTCTAACGGTAATCTTACCCTGGTTATTTCTTCCTGAGTTCTTCTTTAAAGAAACTGTTAAAGACTTCTCCGGTGTTGACTTTGTAATATCTGAAAAGTCAAGACCTGTCATGTTTCTTCTGGAAGGTGTATATGGGTTATATGTCTTAATTCCCATGATTCTTTTCTCCTTTTCCACTAATATTTCCCTGGGTTACAGGGGCGTGCATATACCTGAGAAGTTTATCATGCACATTGTTCCGGAATTTTCTGCTTCTTATAAGCCCTGGAAAATTTCGATATCCTTGCTATCTTCTGTTAACTGTACGATAGCTTTCTTTCTCTTAGCTGTCTTACCTGTTGTTCTTCCACGTCTCTTAGTTTTTCCTTCTAAGTTCATTGTGTTCACTCCGGCAACCTTTGTTCCTTCGAACATTTTTTCTACAGCTTCTTTGATCTGAGTCTTTGTAGCCTCTGTATGAACATAGAATGTATATTTCTTATCAGCCATATCATTCATGCTCTTTTCTGTAATTACAGGCTTGAGGATTACATCATAGTATTTTACGTCTGCCATTATGCGTACACCTCCTCGATGGTTGCTACAGCTGCCTTATCAATCACAAGTGTATCAAACTTTAAGATGTCATATACATTGATTGTTTTAGCAGATGCTGTCTTAACGCCCGGAATGTTCTTTGCTGAAGCAACAACATTCACATCGTTTTCATTTAAAACTACGAGTGCCTTTGATACCTTTAAGCTGTCTAAAGCCTTAACAAATGTCTTTGTCTTGATTTCATCCATCTTAATTGCATCAACAACGATAAATTTATTTTCCTGAACTCTTGATGTCAGTACCGACTTAAGAGCTAACTGTTTTTCTTTCTTATTCATCTTGAATGAATAATCTCTTGGCTTTGGAGCAAATACAACACCACCGCCTGTCCACTGTGGAGCTCTTGTTGAACCCTGTCTTGCATGGCCTGTACCCTTCTGCTTCCAAGGCTTTCTTCCGCCACCGCTCACTTCTGAACGTGTCTTTGCGCTCTGTGTGCCCTGACGTTTATTTGCAAGCTGAAGCTTTACCGCCTGATTTACTAAATGTTCGTTGATTTCTACACCAAACACTGCATCATTCAGTTCTAATTCGCCAACCTGCTGTCCTTCCATATTGTATACAGATACTTTTGACATTTGATTGTTCCTCCTTCCCTAATACCTATTTGCCTGACTTAACTGTTTCCTTAATTGTAACCAATGCTTTCTTTGGTCCCGGAACAGCACCTTTTACAAGGATTAAGTTGTTTTCTACATCAACTTTAACGATTTCAAGATTCTGAACTGTAATCTTCTTGCAGCCCATATGTCCTGGCATTCCTTTTCCCTTAAATACTTTTGAAGGGCTTGAGCATGCACCATTTGAACCCTGATGTCTGTGGAATTTAGAACCATGAGCCATCGGTCCTCTGGACTGTCCTAATCTCTTGATTGCACCCTGGAATCCTTTTCCCTTTGAAATAGCTGTTGCATCAACCTTATCGCCAGCCGCAAAGATATCAGCTTTGATTTCGTCTTTTACTGAATAGTTTTCAGCATCTTCGAACTTGAATTCTCTTACAAATCTCTTATAAGGAACTCCTGCCTTATCAAAATGTCCTTTTCTCGGCTTGTTTACTAATTTTTCTCTGATATCGCCAAAACCTACCTGTACTGCACTGTAACCATCGTTTGCTACTGTCTTAATCTGAGTAACAACACATGGACCAGCCTGAAGCACGGTAACCGGTGTTAATGCACCATCTTCAGCAAAAATCTGAGTCATACCAACTTTTGTTGCTAAAATTGCTTTCTTCATTGTTATACCTCCTGTTTAATCTACAGCGGTTTTCTGTATGAGATTCATACCGAAAACATCCTAGAACAGCTTAATATAGGTGGAACACTGCAGAACACTGCGTTGATTCCCTATTAAATAGGAAGTGTGTTACTTTTATATCTAAACCCTTCAGGATTACTTGCTTTCATTTTTGACAAATTATTTTGTCTTCATTTTGATGTCGATATATACACCTGCTGGCATTTCTAATCTTGATAATGTCTCAACAGTCTTCTGTGAAGGTGTGATGATATCGATAAGTCTCTTATGAGTTCTCTGTTCGAACTGTTCTCTGGAATCTTTGTATTTGTGAACGGCTCTAAGAATTGTAACTACTTCCTTCTTTGTTGGAAGAGGTACCGGTCCACTAACCTTTGTTCCTGTCTTCTTAACAGTTTCGATGATTTTGGCAGCTGACTGATCAACTAACTGATGATCGTAAGCTTTCAATGTGATTCTCATTACTTGACTTGCCATAAAAAAAGTCGCCTCCTTTTCGTACTTTTAACTAAGCACAACAAGTGGTGACTGTACACTTTGCCGTGTGTTTCCTACTTAATAAATCGCAGTTTTTGACACACGCATCCCTTTGCAAAGAGATTCTTTAATTTGTACAGTGACTTGTCGCCAGTTTCCTAACTTGACATTCGCTCAGTGGAAAACCTGCCTGTCCGGCAGCAACCTCACACTTCATCGCTATCATGCCACAGCAAAGAATACTATACACTACTTTTCCTGATAATGCAAGTACTTTTTTAAATTTTTTTCAAAAACTTTTTACTGGACAGATTTCCTGTTTAATAGTACAATCAGATGGCATTATATTAAGAAGAAATGGAGATTACATTATGTGGATTGCAGATAACTGGAAAGATTATGAAGTGATTGACTGTTCTGCCGGCGAAAAGCTGGAACGCTGGGGCGATTATATTCTGGTCCGTCCGGACCCGCAGGTCATATGGGATACCCCGAAAACAATTAAAACCTGGAAGAATTTAAACGGACATTATCACAGAAGTTCAAAAGGCGGCGGGGAATGGGAATTCTTCGATCTCCCGGAACAGTGGAGTATTCGTTATAAATCACTGACTTTTAACCTGAAACCGTTTAGTTTCAAACATACGGGACTGTTCCCGGAGCAGGCGGTAAACTGGGACTGGTTCAGTGAAAAAATAAAAAAGGCCGGCAGACCTCTGAAAGTCTTAAATCTTTTTGCCTATACGGGTGGTGCTACACTGGCTGCTGCCGCCGCAGGTGCGCAGGTAACCCATGTGGATGCCTCAAAAGGCATGGTAAACTGGGCAAAAGAAAATGCACAGTCTTCCGGGCTTTCGGACGCTCCTATCCGCTGGCTTGTGGATGACTGCGTCAAATTCGTGGAGCGTGAAATCCGCAGAGGCAATAAATACGACGGAATTATCATGGATCCTCCTTCTTATGGAAGAGGTCCGAAAGGGGAAATCTGGAAGATTGAAGACTCCATACATAATTTTATCCGCCTCTGCACCAGGATTCTCTCCGATGATGCCGTATTTTTCCTGATTAATTCCTATACCACCGGACTTGCACCTTCTGTTCTTACTTATATGATTTCAACGGAAATCTGCAGTCAGTTTGGAGGAAAAGCAGAATCACAGGAAATCGGACTTCCGGTTTCATCAAACGGACTTGTTCTTCCATGCGGTGCTTCCGGCCGCTGGGAGAGAGTCTAATCAAATGTAATTATTTCTGTTTCGGAAACCTTACCGTGAATCGCGTCCCAAGACCGGGGCGCGATATTATTTCTATCACACCGTCATGGGCTTCCACAATCCAATGCGCAATGGATAATCCCAGTCCGGTTCCGCCTGTTTTACTGTTTCTTGCTTCATCTGACCGGTAAAAACGGTCAAATACATGGCTGACATCTTTTTCTTCGATTCCGGTTCCCTCATCCTGTACAGAATAATAGATACCACTTTCATTCCTGCCCGCCGCAAGCACAATCGTATGCCCCTCTTCCGAATATTTGGCTGCATTATCCGTAAATATTCTCACGGACTGTTTCAGCATGGACAAATCACCTTCCATCAGAAGTTCTTCCGATCCTTTAAAATGGTATTTGTGATGTTCATCTATCATTTCAGATTCCTCACATACTTGCCGGATAATATCGGTCAGGTTCAGTGTTTCTTTTTTTAATGTATTTCTTCCACAGTCTCCCCGTGCCAGAAACAACAGCTGCTCCACCAGTTCTTTCATATGCTGCGATTCATTTTTTAATGCTTCTATGGACTCGTTCAGGATTTCTTCATCATCCTTTCCCCACCGGTCAAGCATATTAACGTATCCCTGGATAACGGCAATCGGTGTTCTTAATTCATGGGATGCATCGGATACAAACTGGTTCTGCTGCCTGTAAATTCTCCTCATCCGCTCCAGAAGATTGTTGATTGCCACTTCCAGACTTTTCAGATCCTTATCTCCGGTTGCCAGCATCGCATCCGGACTGTCCGGCTGTATATGGGAAATCGCATCTTCCAGACTGGAGAATTTTTCCGGATCAAATGCAATATTTCCAAGCTCCTGTGCCTTTTTTGCCATCTCATTTAAAGGACGCATCACTCTTCGTATCTTTCGTGTCTGAAAAATGCCATCGAAAAGAACAAGCGCCTGAAATACCAGTATTATAATAGGAAGATATTTATTTTCCAGAAACAGAGCTTTTAATGTGGTTAGATTGTCCCAGTCACAGATTTTCCTGATATCCCACTGAAAAAATACTCCTGCTGTCAGGAGTATCATTAACATATCCATTAAAATAAAGATAAAAAACTGCCGGAACCAGAAATTCATATTGATCTGGCGTGCAATGGAAGAAGTAAATTTGCTTTCTGTCATATCATTCCCCTTCTTTTATTACATATCCCACAGAGCGCACTGTTGTAATCAGTTTTATCCCAAAACGATCATCTACCTTTGCCCTGATATACCGGATGTATACATCAATGATATTGGTTTCTCCGGCATAGTCGTATCCGCACACAAGGTTCAGCAGTTTTTCCCTGTCCATGACAATATTTTTATTCTGCATAAGGACTTTTAACAGTTCATATTCCCTGTGCGTCAGTTCAATCCGCTCTCCATGACAGCTGACCTCATGCCGGTCATCATCCAGAATGACCTGGTTTACCTCGATTCTGTGTTCTTCTTTCCCCCCTGCCGCCTTTGATTTCTTTAAGGCAACCCGGATTCGTGCCAGAAGTTCCTCTATAGCAAACGGTTTTGTGATATAGTCATCCGCACCGGCATCAAGTCCCGATACTTTATCCATCACTGCATCCCTTGCCGTAAGCATAATCACCGGAACTTCTGACATTTTACGAATCCGCCTTAATACCTCCAGCCCATTCAGAAGCGGGAGCATAATATCCAGAAGAATCAAATCAAAACTTCCGGACTGTGCCATCTCAAGCCCTTCTCTTCCGTCAAATGCCTTGCTGACCTCATATCCTTCATGTTTTAATTCCAGTTCAATAAACCTGGCTATCTTTTCTTCATCTTCAATTACCAAAATCTTTGTCTTCATGCTTTTTCTCCTGCTTCTGCCCGCATCGGCTGTCTGTATTATTCTTTATTCCTGCTTATCTGTAAACTCTTTCCTGATATTTACACAGGTCTGGGCTGCCTTGTCACATGCTGAATTAATGTCGATCGTTCCTGCCATGTCCCCGCGGAACGAATATTTGAATCCGCAGAACATTCCTATAATAAGAAGTGGAACGGTTACCCAGAAGGCTACCAATATAAATATCACAAGTATAATGACCGGAATGTTGATGATTTCTTTGCCATTCTTCTTTACTTCAAAGAAATTTTCGCATCCTTTTTTGATAATTTTTCCACACCACTGGAAGAATTTATCCGCCATCTGCCCAAATGTCATCCGGCTGCTGTTCTCTTCATAAGTCCTGGAAGCATTCTCAAACTCTCCATTCCCGGAATGTCCCGTAGTATAGGTGGATACTTCCGGTTTCTTTATCTTTCCTTCATTTTCCAGTGCCACAATCGCCTCTAACATATCCCAGTCATGCTCTTCCAGTGCCTTTTTTGCATCTTCATATGATACACCTGTTTTTTCCCTTAATTTTTCTACCTTTTCAAATTGTTCCATAATGATAACTTCCTTTCTGTGTCATGCTCTTTTTGTTTTGCTGAGTATATGATACATCCGAAAAATTAATCTATAAGGAGAGTTTTATTAAAATCAGATTAAGATTGGATTTATTTCCTTTTCCGGCTTTTGAAAAAATGAATAACCTTTCCGATAACCGGTCTGCATGGTCTGAAAAACAGCCATGTTGCCGCGTACATCCGGTAATACACATTATCTTCTGGTATTATTTTTCCATTTTTTATAAACGCTGTCATTTTCCCTTTTATCTGCTCCGGTTCCAGCGGTCCTTCAATTTCTGTCTGGTTATCCCCCACCATATAGTATTTTCCGTTTTTTATGTGGTGTATTCTGTGCAGCACCAGCCTGCCGCCGGTTCTCCGGTAAAGAACTACATCTCCCCTGTGCAGGCTGTCCTGACGGCAGCTTTCAATCCTTACATCTTCCCTTCCGGGAACAAACAGGGGATACATACTGTATCCTCTCAGTTTTGTCTGTACAATTTTTCCTTCCTGCAGAAGTTTTTCAATATCTATCTGTTCCATTCTGCACCCCTTTACGTTTTATTTTCCCATTATAGCATTTTTATGGATTAAATGCTATAATAATGATATCAGTATTAAAAGTAAATTTGTGAGGTATAACATGAAGCAGGCAGCTAATTATTCTTTGGTTAAAATCGCAGATAGTTTCTATATTCTTCCTTATGGGCAGAATATTGCAAATCACAGACGGGGAGTCCGGCTGAATGATACAGGAATTTTCCTGTGGAATCTCCTTGCGCAGGAACGCAGTAAAAAAGAATTGTTTGAATTATTTATCCGGCATTATGAGGCAGAACCGGAAGAGGTAGATTCCATGAGGACAGATTTTAATTCTTTTCTCAGCCGGCTTACTTCACTGGGAATGATCGTTTCGGATCGCCTGACATCTCTGCCCTTCCGTAACTTTGTAATTGGGGGAATCTCTATCCGCATTTATGGGGCATCTTTTCTTTTGTTTTCCTCTTTCGATGCCTTTGAAGTAGCTTCCTGTCCGGATCCCGATCTTACCATCCGGATCCATACTGCTCCGGAGCCTGTACGGAAAGACGGAACTCTGATTTTACATAATCCGGATTTTGTCCTGTATGACTGTGATGAATTTTATTCCTGTAGCTTTCCGTCTTCCGCTTCATTTATCAGTGTGAAACTTGCTAAATCCGGGAAGGATGCAGATCTTTTCTGCTGCTCTCTTAGTCCGGAGTCTTCCGTAGATATTTTCCATGCCATCCGGCTTTTATATCTTTACCGGGCTGAATTTCAGAATATTTTTTCCATTCATTCTGCTTCTGTTCTTTATCACGGAAAGGCATGGCTGTTCTCTGCTCCATCCGGCACTGGAAAATCCACACATACCGCCCTGTGGCAGAAGTATTTCCACACTCCGGTCATAAACGGGGATCTGAATCTGATTACACTGAAAAATAATGTTCCTTATGTACACGGACTTCCGTGGTGTGGCACATCCGGTATTTTCGATACCGCTTCCTACCCACTGGGGGGAATCATTCTGCTTCGCCAGTCGGAAAATGATTTTATCGAGGAACTGCCTGCCGAAGAACAGATTCTGTCCGTTGCACAGCGTTTTATCTCTCCCGCATGGACACCGGAGCAGTTAAACACACTTCTATCTTTTTCTGATGAACTGCATGACAAAATCTATATCCGGCGGCTGCATTGCACGAAAAAAGAAAGTGCCGCCCGGCTGATGCAGAAAGAGATTAATATTTGGGAAAAAGGATTTTATAATGAAAATTAGTTATTTAAAACAGATCAAAAAAAGAATTCAGAAGGGGATTCTTCAGGATATGCTCCGCCAGACCCGCTGGATTTACGACTATGCCAGGCATTACTGGTGGGCGATGATTTTATATACGGCACTCGGACTTACCGGAACTATACTCGGACTCGGAAGCAGCATTGTCTCCAAAAATCTTGTTGATATTATTACCGGGCATGAAACCGGGGAACTTATCCGGACTTTCTGTATGATGGTCGGCCTGTCCGTTTCCAATATCTTTATCAGCCAGATTACCAATTATGCGTCCAGCTGGATCAGTATGAAAGTAGATGCGGATATTAAAGCGGATATTTTTTCAAAAATGCTGGTTACGGACTGGGAATCCATCACAAATTATCATACCGGGGATCTTCTGACCCGCTGGAGTTCGGATGCTTCTAATATATCGAACGGTATTTTAAACTGGATTCCAAATCTGATTATTAATATTTTTAAATTTATCAGTGCATTTGCCATTGTAATCTATCACGATGCCAGTTTTGCCATTTTTACCTTTATCAGTGTGCCGGTCAGTCTTATCATATCCAAAACATTGATGCAGCGCATGGTAAATAATAATAAAAAAAGTGCTGCCATGAGTGCTAAAATGTCAGGATTTAATCAGGAAACTTTTTCCAATATCCAGACAATAAAAGCATTTGATGCACTTTCCTTTTATCTGGACCGGCTTCGTGAACTGCAGAAAGAATATATTTCCATGAAGCTTGAATTTCAGCGTATGTCCATTGTGACTTCTATTATTATGTCCGTTACCGGACTTGTGGTTTCCTACAGTTCCTACGGCTGGGGAATTTACCGTGTATTTTCGGGTGCGATAAGTTACGGAACCATGACTCTGTTCCTTTCCTTATCCGGTACCCTGACCGGAGCATTAAACTCGCTGATTTCGATGGTGCCATCAGCCATCAGCCTTACCACATCTGCCGGAAGGCTGATGGATATCATCGATATGCCACAGGAGGATTACAGTCTGAATGATGAGATTTCCGTTTTTGCAGATACCTTTTCCGAAAATGGAATCAGCCTGAAGCTGTCCAATATTTCGTATTCTTACCATAATGGCACACAGGTTTTTGAACATGCGGACTTTGAAGCACATCCACACGAAATCATCGCACTGGTCGGTCCTTCCGGAGAAGGAAAAACCACCATGCTCCGGCTGATTCTGTCACTCTTAAAGCCACAGACCGGAACTGCCGTAATCTATGCAGACAGCGAATCGGAACATTGCGAATTACCTCTCACTCCTTCCGCGAGGAAGTTATTTTCCTATGTTCCCCAGGGAAATACTATGTTTTCCGGAACGATTGCCGAAAATATGCGTATTGTAAAACCGGATGCCACGGATGAAGAAATTATTCTTGCATTAAAGCAGGCATGTGCATGGGAATTTGTAAAGAAACTTCCGAATACGATCAACAGCAGTATGAAGGAGCGCGGAGGCGGCTTTTCCGAAGGGCAGGCACAACGGCTTTCCATTGCCAGAGCCATGCTCCGCAAGTCCCCTATCCTTCTGCTGGATGAAGCAACCTCTGCCCTAGATGTGGCAACGGAACGTGCCGTCCTGAAGAATATTATGAAAGATGACTATCCGCGTACCTGCATCGTTACCACACACCGTCCGACAGTTCTCTCCATGTGCCGGCGGGTATATGCCATTCGTGAACACCGGTGCAGTATATTATCTGAGGAAGAAATCCAGGAAATGTTGGAGAATTTCTGACATTCCCTGGACTGCCACTTTTTTATTTATACCCCCATATTCTCTTTTCTCCTATTCTGCATAATTTTCAGCCTGTGCCATAAACATTTTATAATACAGGCTATCTTTATTTTTTATAAGTTCCTTATGATTATCAAAATCAATTACCTTTCCTTCTTTTAATACCAGAACTTTATCACATAATGTTGCACTGGACATTCTGTGAGATATGTAAACAGTCATTTTTCCATTCGTATATTTCTCAAACTGTGAATAAATTTCCGCTTCAGACTTAGGATCTAAAGCACTTGTCGGCTCATCCAGAATAAAAATACTTCCGCCTTTATATAAAGCTCTCGTTATCGCAAGCTTTTGTTTTTCGCCGCCGGATAAATCAATTCCCTCATCCTCGTATGCCTTGTTTAATTCTGTATAAATACCTTTTTCATATTTTTTATCCAGATAACTGATATTCAGCTTGTCCATCCACTGAAGCACATCTTTATATATGCCAGATTTTCCACATACTATATTCTCAAATATAGACATTGCAAATATTTTATAGTCCTGAAATACTGTAGTAATATTTTTATCATATGACTCTTCGTTATATTCCCATATGTCAATATCATTAATTAAAATACTTCCCTTTGTTGGCTGGTACAATCTGCAAATCAATTTAACAATCGTAGATTTGCCTGCTCCATTCAATCCCACGATTGATATTTTCTGATTTGATGACACTTTAAACGAAACATTGCTAAGCACTTCTTTTTCAGCCCCCGGATATATAAATGTAACATTTCTAAATTCCAGACTGGATATCCGGGAATCCATTTCTATCTCTCCATAATGTTTATCATCTTCTTCAAGTTTCATAAATTCAATATATGGATTTAAATACTCCAGTGTTTGTGAAATATTTACCAAATCAAATAATAACTCTTTTGCTATATTAAAAGCATTTATTGCAGCATTAATATAAAAAGTAAACTGTCCATAACTTAACCTTGCACCTGATCCCACGCGGAAAGTTCTCATTATAATATAAGTATAGGAAATTACACTTTGCACTACACTCAAAACAGAAATAACACCATTAAACAATCCTTTTCTGCAGCGATATCCCATCTGATAATTCAGTATATTTTTGTTCTCATCTTTTACCTTATCCGTCAGCATTTCACTCATATCATAAAGCCGGATATCCTTTTGAATCGTTTCATCAAAACACAATCCGATATAATATGAAAATTTTCTATTCAAAACCGCCAGTTTGTCCATAAATTTCTTTTCATATCTTTTAAATAATATATACGCAATTACTACAATAATATCTAGCACCAGAATAGTTAAAACTAAAAATCTGCTCAGCTGATACATCACTACAAACAATTCAAGAATAATGAAACTCTTTTTTACCGTATCTGTCATTGTATAGACAAACACCGTAATGGCATCCTGAACCTCTATCGCATAAACTGCCTGCTGACGTAAATCCAGATAATACGGATTTTCTATTTTGTCATAACCCAGAGTCATTATTTTCTGTGATAACTTTTTATTTAACATATCATTTACATATATCTTTTCAACTTCCAGTTTTCCTTCTATCACCTGGTTACACATAAATAATATCACATTTGATAAAACAATAATTGCTGCATATTTTCCACATTTGCCCATACTGCTTCCAGTGGTCAATGCCTCAATAAAAAGAGCCGGCAGAGACAAATTCAAAAACACCTGCACACCTGATATTGCACATGATACAAACAACAAAATGTAATACCTGATCGAAACATCCCATGACATTTTAACAAACAACTTTATTTTCTTCATTTTCGTTCTCCTGATAATATTTACCTTGTATAGAAAACATTTCAAAATATTTTCCATTCATTTTCATTAATTCTTCATGTGTTCCCTGCTCCAAAACGCCATCCGGTCCAAGCAATACGATTCTGTCGCAAAATTTTGTACTGGCAAGTCTGTGTGAAATAAAAACGGTTGTTTTATTATCTGTAATTTTTTCAAATTTTTCATATATTTCTTTCTCTGCCAAAGCATCCAGACTGGCTGTTGGCTCATCTAATATATAAAAAGGAGCATCTTTATATAAAGCCCTTGCGATTGCAAGCTTCTGGATCTCGCCACCAGAAAATTCCAAACCTTTTTCATCCATATATTTATGGACTAATTGATTCAGGCCTTTTTCCGTGTGACTTATTTTTTCTTTTACTCCGGCTCTCTCCAAAGCACTCCAGACCTTTTTTTCATCACTTTTTCCTGAAGAACCTGTTATATTTTCACCAACCGTATATGCCAGCAGATTAATATCCTGAAAAACCACAGAAAACATCTTATATAAACTCTTCGTACTAATATCTCTTATAGAACGTCCTCCAATATATATTTCTCCCTCATATTCCCGAAATAACCCAGATAAAATTTTTATTAAAGTAGACTTACCAACTCCATTATCACCAACCAGAGCTATTTTTTCTCCTGATTTTATATCCAAGTTTAAATTTTTAAATACATATACATTGCTCTCCGGATATTTAAAGCATAAATTTCTTATTTTTATATCTGTTTCCATCTTATCAATATTATCAGAGATGCTTTCTTTATCTTCGCCTAAATCGGCAGCAATAAAATCAAAATAATCAGCAATAAATAATCCTTCCCCATAAATACCGGAAATACATACTATCAGATAATTAACAGAAGCCATAAACATATTAACAAGAATAAAGTACATTGTTACATCTGATATTGTTATCCCATTAATGGAATTTAGTATTATTGTGCCATATATCACAATGTCACTCAATACCATTGTAATTCCCATTGCCTGATTTAACAAAGTCTCCTTATTTTTTACTTTTCCAGACAATTCTTTGTATTTTTTTATTTCATTACCATATTTTTCATTTATAATATCTCTGAAATGATATAATCGTATATCTTTTCCATATTGAAAATCCTGAGAAATATTATTATAATATCGCTTTTTACGATTAATTTTTGAAAATTCTTCCCTATAGGAATATTTATACATGGCAGATTTTTTCTTAAGCAAAAACGACACCAATGCATGTACTCCTGCCATAATCACTACTAATAGAGAAAATCTACACAAAACAACTGCAAACACTATAATTTTAATGACTAATGCAGGTATATCAAATAAAATATTATAAACCTTTTCTATCCCATTTTCTGCATTAGAACAGGCATCAAATGCAGAATCATATTTATTAAAAAATGTGGAATCTTCCATATATTTATATTCGCTCGTAATAATCTTATGAAAAGCATCCGCAAGGTAATCTATTCGTAAATAACCGATTTTTGCAACGGAAATCTGCTTAATAACATTTGTAATCATTCCAGAAAAGCATCCAGATATCAGAAATACAATAATAAATATACTCATTTTTTTAATAGAATACGCATTGATGTACATATCCAATAATATTTTAGGAAAAAATGCTAATAATACATCAAAAATACAGGATGAAAACATATAAACGATAACCATCATTATTAGTTTTTTATCCTTTTTTACTGCATTCCTATACATTTTGTTTAGTGCCAAAATTATTCTTTTTATTTTTCTCATAAATGAATCCTGCTCCGCCTTATAAATTATAATATCTTCTCATTATACCAGAAATAATACTTCCTGAATAGTAAATGTCCGAATTCTGTCAATTTGTGTCCCATTTTTGTTTTTTAATAAAAAAGAAGTACCACCCTCAGATGATACTCCTTCGATTATCTTATAATTCTGTCAGATTAATGCTGGCCACAGTCATGATTACAAGAAAGTGTTGAACCTGTAACTTCCAGTCCCTGTTCAGACTGTACAATGACTTCACCAAGACCGATGTTGTCGTTTCCATTATTATGATAAGTGTATGTGATGTCAATGGTACTTGTTCCGTCCCCGGCACTGAGTGTACCATTTGAACTTACATAGGTAACCGGCTGGTTAAAGTTCATGGTAAGTACCTGCTGTCCGCTGTGATGTCCGTCTGCAGCTTCATGTCTTCCATTTACCTGGATACGGTAATCGCCTCTGCCCATCTGCGGTCTCTGATGTATATATGCATTTACGGTATAACATTCATCCGCTGAACCACTGGCTGCATATACTCCCTCAGATACTTCACTGTTTACAATTACTACTGGTTTCATATAATCTCTCATATTACACAACTCCTTTTACAACACCTGAATCATTTTATTCCCTTAGTTATTCTTTATTGGCATATTTTCCGGACATCCGGCAAAATCCTCCCTGAAATATCCCGAACCATCTGAAGATAAGTCATTTGTAGCAGAACAGGCCTGACACATATCGACCCCCGGATTTGCCTCCCGTCTGCCATACTTACAGACTTCCGGATGATCTTTTGTTGTTTCCTGTTCTTCATCACCGCTGGCTGCATAGATGCCTTCACTGAGCCCCTCGGCTAATTCTACAACCGGTCTTTGGTATTCTTTCATCATTCTGTTCCTCTTTCCTTTGTATCCTGATATGTTTAGGGGCTTTCGATGCCTCTTTAACTTATTATATCGTGAGATTTTATTCTGTCAACACCTCTCTTTCCCATTTTTCGATAATTTTTGCAAATTCAAATTCCTCTGTGCCTTCTTTTGCCCTGTGGCAGAATGTGTTTCTTACTTCTTCCTGTTCTATCAGCCAGCCTGTCTTCTCTGCCATTCTGTCACAGTCAAACGGCGGAATCAGATATCCGTTTCTGCCGTCCCTTATAATTTCCTTCGGACCGGTTCTGATATCGAAGCTGATACATGCCAGACCATATGCTTTGGCTTCCAACAGACACATGGGCAGACCTTCCCGCCTTGATGTCAGCACAAAGATCTGTGATTTTGCAAGGTATGCACCGACATCCTGTACGTTTCCGGTCAGAACCAGCCTTCCCTCCAGATGTTTTTCCTTTATGGTTTCCTCGAGCAGATGCCGCATTTCTCCTTCCCCCAGCACCAGCCACTTCCAGTCCGGATATTTTTCCAGTACTTTGGCTGCCACCACCGCCAGATAATCCGTTCCCTTTTCCTCCACCAGCCGCCCCGCCGTAATCACATATTTTTCCCGTCCGCTGTCATCTGGAATCTCTTTTATCTTCTCCATCGGATTATAAATGGTTGTGATATTTTCCGTTCTTCCAAGCTGCCTGCGGTATGCCTCTTCATTCTCTTTTGTCAGTGTAATTACAACATCCGTATGCTTTACAGAATATTTTAAAATCATCCTGCGGTAAAATACCGACATTTCAAAGTCGAAGTTAAAATGATCCCAGGAAACGATTTTTACTTTCATTCCACGGCAGGCAGGAATGGAAAGAATATCCAGCACAATGTCGATATCTACGATTATGTCGATATTCTGCTGCCGGATAAACCGGCGGATTTTCGGCAGCAGCTTCAGATAGCCGGGACCGGGACTGATCCATTTTTCCCCCAAAGCATATCGGGAAACCGCAGAATCCAGTGGAAAAAAAGTGTCCTTGTTTTTCTCGACAAGACTTAAAAACACGATTTCATACCTTCCGGTCTGCTGCAATCCGTTCGCAATCATTGCCGCAACTCTTTCCGTTCCGCCGCTTCTTGTGATATCCCCCGAAAAAAAGCAAATCTTTTTCATTTCTTTCTGTCTCCCTTCTCCTCTGTAAAAAATCCGAGTTCCTTCATCATCCGGCTTCTGCTTCCCGCCTTTTTCAAAACCGCCAGGGAAGATACATTTCTTCTTGTATAATTGCGGTAAATGAAGCCGGTAAATGTCATGCACCACAGAGCAGGCCACAGCAGAATATTCCCGGATGCCCGTGGATATGTGATCTTCATCTGCCGGTGGAATTCCCGGATATAGTCCCCGATTCCATTTCCACGCATGGCTACCATACGATCCGCACTGGATTTTCCAAATTCTTCCGCCTCAAACACATCTTCCATAAATTCTTTGCATTTCACATCTTCTTTCTTCCGGAACAGAAGCTTTTCTTCCTGCAATCCCAGATAGGTAATGCAGCATTGTGTCACAATATCCGAAAAAGCACCCAGTCCGCTCTCTTCGATAAGCCAGGCGAATTTCTCCTGCTCTTCCTCTGCCACCGTACCATTCCAGAATACCACCCAGTCACATAGCAGCTTCAGTCCGAACCCGGCTTTCATAAAATGCTGTGTCATATGAATCAGAAGATATAATCCCTGATAAGCATCCTGCAGCACCTGCAGCGGTATTCCCATAATTTCTTTTCTTATGGTATGTGCCAGAAATTCCTCTTCTTTTCCGTTCATGTACTGGTTCAATGCCGGAAAATCAATCTCTTCCGCAAGCATGATATGCAATTCTATGGATATGCCTTCCTTTGTCACATAGGATACATGGTGTCTGGTCCACTGTTCCTCTTCCCTGGCAAATCCTGCCTCTTTCATCAGTTCTTCTGCCTTCGCAAGATGTTTCCGGCTGACTAAAAGATCGATATCCCCGGATTTACGCAGCTCCGGGACAGGATAAAGCTGTGCCACCCCGACACCCTTTAATACCGCCGTGCCGATTCCATTTTCTTCTAATACGGATGTCAGATACTTCGTCAGGAATAACAGCCGGTAGTTCTGACTTACGATTTTCCGGCTCTCTCTTTTTAACCTTTCCCTCCATTCCGCCGATACCTCTTCCCAGTCGGAGCATTCATATAGCAGCGGGTGTACTTTGTGGGCATATGCCAGTTCAAGCACCCGATCCATATCCGTCCCTTTTTCCGGATGCGGCGGTTCCTTTCCTGCCAGTACCTCCGCCAACGCATTGCATAAAAACTGTTCTTCTCTATTTATGCCCATATTTTCTCTTTAATACCTTTCCTGTTTTATCTTTTACTATCCCAAATTCCCTGCTTCTGCAATAGATTAACAGAAATATCATGTTTGGAACAAATATACATATCGGCAGTCTGCCGAAAAAGATTTTCCATACATTTCCCTGTACCAGTGAACACAGAAAATCTGTGCAGCCTCCTGCAAGAAACATTACAAAAGCATAACGAATATATTTCAGAAAATATACCGATACCCGGCTTTTTAACGCATGCCGGTATAGTATAAATGGTTCTACCCACAGGGATGTCATTGCAGTACTTAAAATTGTTCCCATAAATACACCGATCGTTCCGTATTTTCCTGCAAGGAGAATGGAAAGCAACAGATTCAGTACCGCTTCTGCCACTGCCTTGTATCTGTCATACCAGAACAGTCCAAGGGAATCCCTGAAAATCAATGCCGCCTGACGCATACCCGTAATATAAAAATTCAGGCACAGCACAAACACGACTGCCCGTGAGAATACATAGGACTGCCCGAAGCTGATTTCCACAAATGAGTTTAATAATTCATACAAACAGATTGCACCGAATCCATAAATCCACTGTCCGATAAAAAAAGTTGTTTCAAAGATATCTTTTACATGATCCGAATCCTCCGATACTCCCAGATTTCCCACGCTTGCATTGATTCCCTGAAAGGTCTGGTCAAAGACCTGCTTTACCGAAGCGATGACCAGATGATAGTTTGAATAACGTGCCACACTTGCTATGCCTACCATGGAGGAAAGCAGCAGATTATCCGTATTATTCAATACTACATTACCAATCTTATGCATCAGCATTGCCCGCATATTCTGAAAAATCCCTTTTTTTTCTTCTGCCGAAAGTTTTTCTGTCTCTTTTTCCTTCAGATAAGGGTACATTTTATCCGCTTTCCCTGATATCCAGAGATTGTTTCCTATAGTGCATAAAATGGATATACAGAGATACCCGGTAAAGCTCCGGAAAAGAATCAGCACAAGAATCTGGAAAATATCCTGTATCAGCCAGAAAAATGTCTGGCAGGTAACACCGATATAACCCATCTGGTGTGCATCGATCAATGTTTTCTTATAAATCAGAATATAAGAACACACAGAGTTGGTCAGGTACAGCAGATATATAAAGGTCAGATGCGGCACATCCGGCCTGTTCTTTATGAGCATATCGAGAAACGGGATCAGTGCTGCCCCTGCCAGTGCCACGATCCATGCCACAATGCGGTAAAATTTCCGGTAAAGAGCCATTAACGACTTCTGTTTCTCAATATCATGCTGTGCAATCGGGCGGTACAGTGCATAGGTAATCGCCGTACCAATGCCAAATTCGGACAGTGAAAGTACATTGAGAATGTCCCAGAACAGACCATTGACTCCCACATATGCAGCACTCAGGGTATGGGTGAACACTACCCTTGTCAGAAATCCCATGATTAACGCAAGTATTCTCGAAATCATTGCCGCAGCCGTATTTCTTACCGAATATTCCGTTCTGCTCCTTTCTTCCATCAAATCCTCCTTCCAAATCCTCTATGGATTTTTTTCTTATCATGTGATATGATGATACAAGGTTCAAAAGGTCGGAACTCGTTCCTGCCTGCAGGATAATAGCTCTGACTTGCTGACCCGCACACATGAGGAAGTAGTGATTTTCCTGGGAAAGTCAACGGATTCCGAATGTGTGTAGAATTGCGGGAGTTGCATAGCAACGGAGCAATTTGTGTATCAAATGATGGTCAAAAGGTACTTTGCCCCTCATATCACATCATACAGTTATCATAAGATATAAAAAACTCATTCGAGGTGTTTATGAAAAAAATATTCCAAACTATTAGTAAAAATCTGCTTTTTGTACTGTGTGTCACCATTTTTCTTGTATGCATCCTGTTCTTTTTCTTCCACCGTTTCTGTCCGGTTTCCTATACTGCGGCAGCTTACACGGAATCCCCGTCTGTTTTGCAGAATCCTTACTGCGGATTCTACGAAATGAATGGTTTTACCCTGACGGATGAACCAGCGGACAATGCTGCCGCATGGGCAAAGGAACGTTTTGCTTCCAATCCGGGGCAGCTGATCTTATTAGAGGTCAACCTGATGAATTTCTCGGAGCAGTATCTGACCCAGAATGCAATCAACCAGTTAGAGGCGATTTTATCTGAAGGGCAGAAGGATAAAATACAGTTTATTATCCGCTTTCTTTATGACTGGGATGGTCAGGCCGTGACGACAGAACCTTCCTCTATTGATCAGATTATGCAGCATATGCAGCAGACATGTGGTGTAATCAACCAGTATGCAGGCTGTATTCTGCTTCTGCAGGGGGTATACACCGGCAACTGCGGGGAGATGACCGGCACGAATTACGGAACAACGGATGATATTACCACTCTGATGAATTATCAGGCTTCCCTGATTGATCCGTCCATCTATCTGGCCGTCCGCACCCCAACCCATCTGCGCAGCATTTTAAAAACAAAGACTCCGCTTCAGGCCGATCAGGCATATGATGGCTCTTTAAATTCCCGGCTCGGTCTGTACAATGACGGTATGCTCGGATCTGTCTTTGACCTCGGCACTTATGATGATACCCCGTTTTCCGATCCTTATGATTACGAGGAAAAGGGAACGCGTGAAGAAGAAATTGCCTACCAGAATATTATCTGCCAGTTTGTTCCAAACGGCGGCGAGGCAGTCCTGGATAATGAATACAACGACCTTAACAATGCCATCCGGGATTTATCCCGTATGCATATATCTTACCTGAACCGCAGCCACGATACCGCAGTACTTGAGAAATGGAAAAATTCCACTTACGAAGAATCCGGTATCTGGAAAGGAAGTTCCGGATATGATTACATCGCCGCCCATCTTGGGTATCGTTATTTCGTTTCCAAAACAGCGGTCGATTTCCATCCATTACTGGATGATACGGCAGAACTGGATATTACCATCGATAATCTCGGATTCGCTCCCGCCTACCGCCGGTTTACAACGGAGCTTATACTAACAAACCGTGAAAGCGGCGATTCCGTAACAGTTCCGGTTGATTTTGACAACCGCCGGCTTTCCGCCGGATGCAGTTCCGTCCTGAGTATTTCCATCGATGTGCGCAATCTCGAAAAAGGCGATTACAACCTTGCCCTTTCCATGACGGACGAAACACTGGAGCTTCCGGTCACCTTTGCTAATAAAAACAGTTCTTCCACAGTATTTCTTGGAACACTTACCCGTTAGTTTCTATGCAGGCACCCCAGATACACATGGCCGCCTGCATTTTTATGGGCAAATTCCACCGCCTGTCCATCGCACTGCCGCTCACAGTGCAGATAATATTTTCCATATTTCTTTTCGATATCCATCCGCAGTTCTTTCTGCTCACCGCTTTCCCATGTGTCCACCTGCCACTCTGCCGTCTTTTCTCTCTGCCCGTTTTCATTTTCGCAGATAAGCGATATCACAAGACTTGCATAACAGCAGGCAAATCCCGTATTTTCCACAATAATGGTTATTTCAGCTGAGTTGTCCACATTTTTCTTTTCTTTCATGCACACATTCCGGATAACCGGACGATACCCCAGATGTGCTCCGATATAATCATATCCCGTCCTGCCTTTCCAGATGCCGTCCTGCCAGATCTGCTTTTTCCATCGTTCCATCATCTGCGGATCGTGGATACAATTCAGATAGGTCAGATGCATATTTCTAAGTTCTTTTACCGCTTCTTCCAGTTCCGGTGATGTTCCTGCCACCGCTTCACCCCCACATGGTACTCTCCGGGATATCTGATCCAGAAAGGCAATTTCTTCCTTTTTCTCCCATGCCTTCTGCCATTCCTGGCAGGGCTGCCCGGAAAATGTTCCCAGATGGGTTTCTGATCCAAAGATTCCATCATCATAAATGCCCGGAATCTCTCCCTGCTCAAAATCCTGCCTTGTACTTATCATTCTCGCCTGTGCCGGTGTACGCACAGCTAAGCGAATCCTTCCCTGCGTACTCTCCCTTAATGCCGACCACATCTTCCTTAACTTATCCGCCGTAAGATATCTGGAATGGTGCATTTCGCCCCAGTTTCCTACCAGAAGTCCCTGCCAGACAAAGATGCTGTCCGCTTCCCCTGCCACGGCCTGTCCAATCTGTCCAAGATGTTGTAATACCTGTTCAAAGTGATCCGGCTCTCTCTCCATTCCTTTGCCCTGCGTGTCATACACCGGCCGGAATATGACACCTTTCTTATATTGTGCAAAGAATCTGAGAATCTGTCTCAAATGTTCCAGTTCGGCTTCTCCCAGTGCGGTATTACGGTATGTCCCGATATCCAGAAGGACCAGTGCCAGCCTTTCTTCCTCATGCAAAGACCATTTCAGTTCTTCCGGATCTATGCTGTTTTCAATCTGAAACGTGTAGATCTCATACCAGCCACAGTCCGGATTTGCCGGATATTCCGTGGATTCTTCCAGATCTGCCGGCTCAAAAGCTTTCTTTTTCCTAAACCACTTCATCGCCCGCCCCCGCATCAATCTTTAATATTTTAATCCGAATCCAGACGGATACGATCGAGAACATCATGCGAATCATGTAAATTACCGGTTTTAATCCGGAATGCATACTGACTCCTTCCGTTCTTGCGTGCATGACCGCAGGCACTTCCTTAATCTGAAATCCCAGCAGCTTCATCTGGACAATCATATTTGCATCCGGGTATTTGTCATCAAAATGGTTATACCGCGAATAATACAGGACGGCTTTCCGGTCCAGCCCCTGCAGGCCGGTGGTCGGATCTGTGATTTTACTGCCTGTCACCAGATGGATAAAATGCCGGAAAAGGAAAAATGCCGTCTTTTTCAGCCACGATACCTGGAAGGAACTGCTGCCCTCCAGAAAACGTGAGCCGAGAACGATATCCGGACATCTTCCGTCTTTATCTGCCGTTTTCAGTTCCCGGTACAGCACCGGAATATTGCACACATCATGCTGTCCATCCGCATCCATCTGTATCACATACTGATAGCCCCGCCGTATGGCATACTTATACCCCAGCTGAAGTGCACTCCCATAACCCAGATTAAACACATGTGTAACCAGGGTATGTTTTCTCTGTTTTGTAATAAGATTGGTCGAATCAGAAGAAGCATCATTCATAACCAGAATATCTGCTATCTCTGCCACCTCCGGCTTTTCCAGTTTTTCCAGAAGCTGCGGAAGATTCTTCTCCTCATTATAGGCCGGGATAATAATTAATAATTCTTTTCTTTCTTTCATTTTCATCATCCTTTTTTCTTCTTACTCACTCTGCATCATGCAAAACAGCTTTTCTACATCATTTTCCCCCGGAAAGTTTTTCCTTGCCGCCCGTCTTCCACACTTCATCCTTAGTTCCTCATCTTCCATCATGCGGATGATTTTATCGCAGATATCCTCCGGTGTCAGCCTGCACATCAGACCATCCTTCCCATCTTCTACCTGCTCCCGGTTCCCGCTGCAGTCCGATACGATGATGGAACATCCAAGTATCTGTGCTTCCTGTATGGCAATGCTCTTTCCCTCAAATCTGCTGGCATGTACATAGATATCCGTCTGTGCAAAATAGGGATAGGGATTTTTCTTCGCCCCCAGGAGGATAAAATCTCTGGTAAGCCCATACTGATCGATCAGCTCCTGCAGTTTATCCCGCAGATTTCCTTCCCCAAGCACATACCAGCGTACATTGCCTTTCTTCTCCTTCAGCAGTTTCATGGCTGCGATAGATACTTCATATGCCTTCTGTGCCGTAAGCCTTCCCACGGTCAGAAGCCTTGTACCGGTAAATCCATCGGAAAATCCGCCCTCCTGCAATGCCTTCTTACAAATCTTCTCCCGGTCGAGCAGGTTATGGAAAATCTCTGTTTTCTCCTTACATTCCGGATAAACCTGAAGAAAACTATCCTTTACTTCCCCAGATACGGTAAAGATCCGGTCAAAGTCAGGGTAGCAGTCCCGGTCAAGCTTTCTGGTATAACCCGCCCTGGCATAATCCACATGAAGAAATACCGCCTTTTTTTCTGCATTTACATAGTCCCTGACATAATATGCCGAACCTCCCTCCAGATATGCCACCGCCAGATCGTATTGTTCCGTTGTTCTCCACGCACCGTCTGCCATGACTTTCCATAATAATTTATCCACGCAGACATTTTTTCTCTTCTTCATTTCCAGAAAGTTAGAAATGAGATAGGGCAGATTCCGAAACAGGGACGCATGTGACAAGGCTCTTGCCATTACTTTTCCCGCCAGAACCTTTTTTCCTTTCTTATCCAGAACCGGCTCCGTGGAATAATGCTGATTCAATAATTTTACATGGGCGGGAAGCTCCTGTATCAGTTCCCCCTGTCCCATGAGAACAAACAGCGATACCTCATATTCCTCCGGCGAAAAACGTGGCAGCAGTTCCAGCAATGCCTTCTCTGCACCCGCACCCCCAAGTGTATTGATGACAAACAGCACTTTTTTCATTCTTTCGTTTCCTCCGCTTTACTCACTAATTCACTGATTTTTGCAAGAATCTGCTCATTCTCCTGATTCAACAGCGATACCTGCATGGCGAGTTCCTGATTCTTCCGTATTAACAGCGATACCTGGATGCTGATGAACCAGGCCGCTTCGATCACGCAGAAAATAGTAATCATGACCAGAATAAGACCTCTCAGGCTGATATAACTCCCCCATTCTGTCGGACTTAAAAGGATTCCTGCAAGAATCAGCACCACAGAAAAAAATCCCCATAACATTCCAAAATGTTCCGTCAAAATACGCTTTGCCAGGGATACAAAGGTTTTTCCAAGCAGTACTATGCCGAGTACAATCATAAATATACGCAATATCATTTCCATTTTAATTCTCCTCCTTCCGTTCTTCCGCTTCCCTTCTGTCATATACCTTAAACGGCGGACATTTTTCATTCTTCCGCTTTAAGAGATTTCCATTACAGAATACATGCACATCCATATGTTTTTCCAGCCACTGCAGTCTCAGATATGCCACGGTAAATCCCAGGAATGCCCCCACGACAAGTCCGGTGCCATACCACATGTCCGGCAGATTCACGGCTATCATGCTTCCCAGTGCCGTACATCCGCAGAACACAATGCTGGTAAGCACCGATCCGGTAAGATCATTGAAATAATACAGGAAAATGATCTCCGCATATAGAAGGAACATGATAAAATATCCTGCTGCCAGACACGGATAAATCCTCATAATCAGACCACCAAATCCGAACTGCGGAAGGAATATGATACAGATAAAAAACAGTACCAGTGAGATAATAAACTGGATACGCGTCAGGTTCATCAGTTCCTCTGCCAGCTGGCGGAACATTCTCTTCTGTGTCAGTTCGATATCCATCCCCCTGCCGCCGATGACGGCCTCCGAATATGCCTTATATCTTTCGTGAAAATGCATTTCCACCCTTGCTATAAATATAACACTGGATGAAATATTTGTAAACATGGCAATGCAGGTTGCCATATCGTAAGAGGTAACGCAGACAAAGCTTTTCGCCACCACCATATGCAGATCTGTAGTCCAGAATACAAAGTTATGTATATACATTCCCAGTGTATACAGGAAATTGGTAACGATGAGCTGCCAGTATCTCCGGAAATACTGGAGAACATATTGATAATTTCCGCTGTTTTTCTTGAAATAACTTTTTACTGCGGAACATTCCAGTGCGGCTATCAGCACGAAGCCGAGTACCATGCCAAGAAGCATGCCAAACGTACATTCCACATCCAGAATCCGTACCACAATAACTGATATCAGGATTGCCGTAAGCATACCCAGCAGGAAAAAATAGGAAATCTTTTTGTAATCTTTGCATATGGACAGGTACAGCATGGAATAAAATACGAGTACCAGTGCCATATATCCACAATATCCGGTAAATACATACAAAATATCCACTTTTCCGACCACGTATTCGTGGATACAGAAAATCAGTCCCGGTACGGCACTTACGGCAATGTTTAATCCCATTCCCAGATAATAGCAGGGAAGAATATCCTCGTAGGTTTCATTATAGATTACATCCGACAGATATCTTGACAATACGGAATTAAATGGGGATGCCGTAAGCAGGGAAAATATGAAAATATACAGGATGGTGCAGGCGAACAGCTCCCTGCGGGCATAGACCGCCCCAGAAAAACCAAGCAGCTTCTGCATGACGATCAATGCCGCAATTACAACAATCATGGGTGCTATTGTTACTATGGTACTGTATGCCATTCCTGCCAGATTTGTCGTTAATGTATTTTTTCCATAAATATGATTTAACTTTACTCCAATTCCAGCCATATTTTTCTCCTCTTTCTTCTGCTAATCCGCAGATTCCATTATCTCCTGATCAATTTCGCTCATAATTTTCCTGATTTCAAATTTATTATAGATTTCGGTATATTTTTTCTTCATGTCTTCTACCTTATATCCGTCCATTACCCGCCGGTAACCGTTTTCTCCCATCAGAAGCCGCTCTTCTTTGTTCTGTGCCAGTTCCGTAATAGCTCCGGCAATTTCTTCGATGTTCATGATATGGGTAAGGATTCCTGCCGTTCCGTAGGAATCGCCTGCTCCATAGATGAGTTCCCGGCAGTTTCCCACATCCGTGGCTATGACCGGCTTATGTGCTGCAAAACTTTCGAGAATAGTCAACGGCTGACCTTCACTGATACTGGTCAGCATGGTGAAATCCATCTTTCCGAGATAATCCTTGACGTCGATTCTTCCCGTAAATACAATGTCGCTTACCTGCAATGCCTCCACCAGTTCAAAACATTCCTGCGCATATTCCTCATCTTCCTCACATGGCCCCATAATCCATAATTTGATATTCGGAACTTCTTTTTTGGCAAAAGCAAATGCCTGTATCATGGTTTTTACATCCTTGATCGGAGTAACCCTTAATACCGCCCCGAGATAAACCCATTCTTCCTCTTCCTCTGATTTTCCCGCCAAATCCGCCAGCCGCTGCGTATTGATTCCGTTTGGTGTAATGCGGATCTTTTCCCGCGGACACCCAAGTTCGATCTGCAGACTCCTTGCATGGTCGTACAGACAGGTTACAAGGTCTGCTCTCTGATAAGCCAGCCTTGACATTTTCTTAAACTGTTCTATCCAGATATTTTTGTAAATGCCCTCCACCCAGGTTGCCTTTATCAGTTCCTCCTCACGCTCCCTGGTATAGATTCCATGTTCGGAAATCAGTAGTCCGCTGCCGTGGAAATGCTTTGCCATGCAGCCCAGCACACCGGCATACCCGGTAGCCACGCAGTGGTACAAATCCGCATACGGCACTTCCGTTTTCATCACAAAAAACAATGGCAGATAGATGGAACGCAATGTCCAGAGGAAATCCGAGAATACGATATTCGGATACTGGATCTTATAACATTCCATGGTAATATGCAGAAAATCCGGCCCCATGAGCAAATCGTCAATGGAAAATTTCTTTTTCTGAAACAGATCAAACAGGACATCCCAGTCCGCCACACGGTTTAATACCATATTCCGCATGGCGGCATACTCTTTCTTATTCAACCGCGCCAGATGTTTCTCCCTGTACTTTTTTCCCCAGTCATAATCATCCAGATATACTTCGTACACTTCCGTCAGATTCGAAGGAAGTTCATAGGCAAACTTCCCCCGGACGGTACGGTTTGCCACAATCGCCAGCAAAATAAATTCCACATCCGGAAATGATTTAATCATGCTGTTAATCCATCCGGAAACACCGCCTACCACATAAGGATAACAGCCCTCCGCCACAATACAGATCTTCATATCCATTCTCCTGTCTATTTTATTCTGGAATAGTTAATTGCGAAACTCATAATAAGTATCTATTGTATATGCAAATTGAACAATTACTAAGAAGGTACTATGAGGCGGTCGGTACTTAGGTCAGGCACTAAGAATAGAACCAATTTATTGGGGAAATTCTTAGTGCAACGTTAGTGGCTGACCTTATGTATCCGCTACCAGCCGAATGTAGCGAGAGCGTACCTTCGTGTCATTGTATCATTTGCATATACATTTATAAATATTTAAGTGTTTCGCAACTACCTATTATTCTGGAAGGTAATAATACAGTTCCTGCTTTTTTAGTGTTATTGTCACATCTTCCTGCTGCGCCTTTATCAGCCATGCATTATCCTCAAGCTTCGTCCATTCCGCCCCGGAAGTATCTGCGATTTCTTCCCCATGTGTCCGGAGAATGAAATAACCGGGTTCACCGGAAATATGCATGGATACCATATCCCCGTTTCTTTCCTGCTGATAATCCATGTTCAGGAAGTTTCTTACCCTTACATCACTTTCCGAAACCGTTGTTGCGGAAAATCCGGAAAATCCTTTCCAGTAGGTATTCAGATTACTTGAAAATTTGTCATACATAACCTGCCAGCTGTCGGTTTCTGTCTGCGGCCATGATATTTTCTGCATATCCAGCATGATATTGCAATATGCCAGTGCACTCTGCAGACTCCGCATCCGCAAATCTTCCGTATAGGTATGTGATACGGCATCATTGGTTGCCATCTGCAATACAACTCTCTCCCCGCAGTAGGATAATACGGGACGTTTCTCCGTATATTCACATACAATGCTTGTGACATCGGATAAGAGTGGACGGCTCAGAAGAGATAAGACTCCCGTAATCTTTGCTTCATTTACAAATGCTGCCCCGTACCGGTAGGTACTGTTCTGGGAAGCAAAGAATTCTCCATCCCTTTTTATCTTATCCGCAAGCGACACGCCTTTGATATATTCCAGTGAAAATCCTGCCTCTGCACCGACTTCCTTGAACTGTTTGAGATAGAATATCAGCTCATTGCTGTCCGGCTCAATCCCGTCAAGATAGTTAAACTGTGGCATTACAAAACAGGTTAGTTTCAGATTATTCTGGTCAGACACGGCTACCAGCCCCGGCCACAGGATATCCCGGTAAACTCCGACCTGTGTTCTGCTGTACATCTGTTCCATCACCTCGTTATTCTCCGATGCAAAGCCCGGGAAATTTACCACGGAAAGATTCTGTGCATTTACCACCGGATAAACAGTATATTCCTGCGTTTCCGTCAGTATGCCATCCAGTATGCCGATTCCGGTATTGCTGTCCAGATAATTTCCGCAGACTGCGAATACCTTTCCCTTTCCAACCGCATTTCGCCAAATCAGTGCCGGCAGATTCTCATTCTTCACATCCGTTCCCTGCATAAGGCCTACCATATATACCTTCGTCCCGCTTCCCGGAATGTACCAGGGAACATTCAGATTCAAATCCTGATTCTCCTCTGCCTCCTGTTCATTCTGTGCCTGATAGGTAACTTCACCACCCAGAAAGAATTCTTCAAATATCTTAATTCCGCTTATCTGCGTTTCTTCCGCCACTATATGCTCAATACCGAGCAGTTCTGCCAGTTCTTCGGATTCCGGCAGAACCGATTGTTCCACCTCTGAAAATACGATCCCTGCTCCCTTTTCCGCCATCTGCCGGAGCTTTGCAATATCCTCCGCTGTCTGATACGATCCGGATTCAAGTACAATCATCTGCGGCAGAACCTCCGGAAGTTCCGGACAGTCCGCTACCTGTGCATACTCTGCCATACCGCTTTTGGTATACAGACACCACTGACTGACGGTATCTTTCAATTCTTCATTTTCACTTCCGATATAAATGACATACCTGCTGCCTGCTTCCACCTTTCCCGTCAGATCCACTTCATCCGCTTCCCAGGCACTGGCAGAATCTTCCCCGCTCTGTGCAAGTTTATCATTCTTATTGTATTCATTTTCACTATCCTTCATCAACAGCGAAAACTGGAACAGGAACAGCAAAATTCCCATCATAATCACAATGCTGAAAAAATTTCTCTTCGATACCATGCCATCACTCCTCTGTAACCGGATTCTCTGCCATATTATACTGATAATTAATTGCAAAATTATATAAATGATACATATTCTGTGTAATCTTATAACATACAAACTTATCTGTTTCCAGATAAACCTTCATATCTTCCGGATATAATCTCTGGAATTCCTTTGCCCAGTAATACATTCTGGACATTGCAATCCATCTGCTTTCTCCCTGATACACACCGAGTCCTTCCCCGTCCGGCAGCGGCATCGCTGCACCTGCCGCTGAAATCGTCTGCCCGCTTCCCTCATAGGCAACCGCATAATCTAACGGTACTTTTTCAATAAAGAAGTAAACACTCTTTGTCGGAATGGTCAGTTTTGCATTTCCTCCCATGTTTTCCATTTTATTTAAAAACGTAATAATTTCGTAATGATATCCATGATCCAGCCCCATCTGTGTTTCATCATTTGCCGAACAAATCGTCCAGGTAAAATCATCCTCATCATGAATAATATTCGTCAGGCAGGTAATCGCCTCATTGGTTACATAATCCGATGCGAAAGCCGCATGTTTTATCTGGGGATTTTTTAAAAATCCTGCAAAAATACATACCGATAAAGCAAGGGAAGCGAGGTTTCGCAGCCATCCAAGCTTCTGGAAATAAAATACAAAATACAATATGGCATCCGCACAGAATACAAAGGCAACCGGAAGAAGATATGCAAAATACATACTGCACCGTGCCGCGTCCATCAAGGTCGGCAGTCCCAGATTTCCTGCTGCCAGAAGCAGTGCCATAATTCCCATGAAGATACCGGTTGACCATATCATACCTCCATAACAGCGTATCCGTAGAATCCAGAAAATACTTCCTTCTATTAATAAGAGCAGAATCGCATTGATTAACAGATAACCGCTTCCCGCATCGGCATTTGCCACCAGCAGTTCTCTCATGACCGGTGCCAGAGTATCGGATATCTCCGATGCTTTCCGCTGCAGCTTATGCAGCTTCCATTTTAGTCCGGATCCGGTAACCTTTGTACTTTTCCTGTCATTTGCGATATTTTCCTCATCCGGATCCGTCTGCTTTTCTCCGGTATCTTCTAAATCTTTCTGCGTTCCTGCGGATGTATCCGTCAGATTACCTGTACTTCCGTCCTGCCTGGAGTCCTGCTGTTGTTCGTCATCCGTTCCCTGTGCAGTTTCCTGTTCCCCGGTATCCTTCTCCTCATCATCTCCGCCCTGGATAACACTCATGCCCCAGCGGAGTGATCCCTGAAGGGGTGTACCGGTAAGATATGCTGCTCCCATTGGAAGTACAGCCATCATGACACTGATCAGTCCTGCCGCCATAAGCCGGAAGAAATATGCCTTCCGGAATAAAAAGCCGGCATATCCGACTGCGATTCCCACACAGAACAGCCCTGCAATAATTGTTCCATAGAAATGAATGGCAAGTGTCAGCGAAAAACTGATGGCGAACCATGCAAGACAGAACAGGGAGCTTCTGCCCTTCTTATCCCCTGCCTGAACCTCATTCTTTCTTTCTTCAAAAAAAGCAAAGGCATAATACACCGCCGGCAGAATAAAGAGCATTCCGAATTCCTGCGGAAGTGAAGAGAAATATCTGCTGTATGTATGTACGGAAAACCAGTCTGCCAGGACATAAATCAATGTTCCCACATAAGGAAGGTATCTGCTTTTACAGCAGAGTTTTAAAAATGCCAGCAGCACCAGATGAAGATAAATATTCTGAACCAGTGCGAATAATCTTAAGAGAACATAGGTATCCACACGGAATACGGTGTGCAGGTAATAAATAATACAATGGAATCCAAACGGATACACACCATCAGAAAAGACTTTTCCCCGGCTCATATCGTTGATCCATTCCATATGAACCGGGATATCAGATGCACCATATCCATATTGCAGCAGCAGATATCTGCCATAAATCCACAGAACGGCTGTAAGAACGGCCGCAATCCAGAGCCACTGCACCGATCTGGACACGATTACCTTATCTATTTCTCCTGCCAGCCACTTTAAGGCTCGGACAAACCGGTCCAGACCACGAAAACACAATGTTTTTAATCCTACCTTGCCTTCACTTAACCTCTTCATCTGCTGAAAAGTGTCCGATACCCGTTTTTTCAGTCCGATCCCATTGATTCTGTTCCAGACCACAACCGCCGGTACAACCGTACAAAGCGTCAGTGTCCACCAGTTAGAGATATGCAGAAGCTGCAGGACAAGTACAATATTAATGAGGTAAAAATTTCCCGCCAGAAAACTAATCAGAAACTGTTCCGTCAGTTTCTTTCCCCGGAGCCAGGCACGAAAAACAAATGCCGGAAACAATACCGTCATAAGGGAATAGGCTGAAAAGATACCTGCAAATTGTAAGATTGTAAGTATTGTCATCGACATAATCTTCGTCTGCTCCTTACTATAAAAATACCCGAATCATCTCCAATGTTTCATTGTCAATGACAATGTTGGATTTCTTCAGTTCATCCAGCACCTGGAAGAAATTCTCCCTGTCCTCACAGGAAAAGTATAATTTTAACCTGCAGGTATAGGAAGAAAGTACACCCGGATACTGCACTGCCGCCCGTTCGCACCATTTCCGGCATTTTTCATAATCCCGGACATCCAGAAGCCGCATGGACACTGCTTCATAATGGCTGCTCATCATTTTCTCTTTGTCCTCTTTGTATAATATTTCACAAACCTGCTCCATCAAATCTGTCATGGATTTCTGTTCCAGTCCCGTAAATACCTTCTGTTCCAGCACCTGATTCATATAGTCAATCAGCTCCGCCGCCAGAAGCACCCGGTTGTCACCTCCCTGCAGAATTTCCTGATATCTTTTCTGGACATTCGCCCGGAAATCATTCAGAATATCCTGTAATACGGATGCCGCATAATGTGCCGTTTCGGAATCTTCACTATTTAATGCCATCGACAGTGATGCAAGGGAATTTCTTACATCTCCCCGCACAACATTCAGCATCAGCTCTCTCAGATTTTCTTTATCCGTAATCGCCAGTGCTTCTTCTACGGACACCAGATTCCTCTCCCGCTCTTCATCGGGATGCAGATAGGTCTTTACCCTGTCCTTGCTGAAAATAACATCGTCCAAATCCATCGCTTGTGCAAAAAACAGCCGGAAGAATAATTCCCCGAGAGCCAGAAAAACGGCACCGACTACCGGACACAGCAACATTACCATTGCTTTCATGGCAATGCTGAATTTTTTCTCTTTCTTTCTCAGATATCCGGCAATCACATAAATCAGAACAACCAGGATATTGACTGCAAGAATAATCAGAACAATCCTTTCTTTTCCTGTCATAATTCCACTCTCTCCACAATCTGGCTCTTATAGCCTTTTTCCGCAAATCTTTCCACAACGATTCCTGCTTCTTCCCGGTTTGTATTTGCAAGCAGGACATACAATCCTCCATCTTTCAGATTTCCCATATAATCTGACTGACGCAGATTTCCTTTCAATACTTTGCCTGCCTCCAGATAATGGGACGGATCGGTTTCTATCTTTAAGAAACTACATTCCGTCAGATTCCGCTTTCTTGCCTTCTGATATGCACCCGCCAGTGAAGTAAATGCTTCCGGTTCCAGGATTCTGGTATCTTCCAGATACCGTTTTTCCTCAAGTGCCATCATATACCGGTTTGCACGCAGCACCGCATTCTGTATGAGATAACTGATGACTTTTAAGAGATTCGCCTGCCCCAGTGTCATTCTCTCCCAGGAAATGCCCCAGATCATGATAATCATCTTCATCTGATCCTCTTCAAAAATAGCATTTGCCATAAGAGGATAATGTTCATCCATTCTCCGGTTAATATAAACTCTCTGTGCGGAAATCTCCTGATACACTTCTCCCATTTCCCGGTAGCGGATGGAATTTCCCATTTCCCTCGCTTTGACAGAACCTGCGGAGAACATTCTTGCATAATCTTTATTGGCAATGCTATAGATCGCCACATCACGGCTTCCCAGCAGCTCCGTGAGCATCTCCACCGCATAGAAGAGAACCTCATCCGGCATATACTGATCCAGTCTTGATGTAATATTATAGATTTTTCCAATGCTGTCCTTCTGGTCAATGACCTGCCGTTCCAGCACATCTTTTACTCTGACATTACTGCCGTTAATATCCCGGATATCGCTCAGCTGCCTGGACAAATGGGCTTCCAGCTCTTCACTTTCCTTACGGATTCTCCGGATCTGATCATGCATATAGCCGACAACCAGACCAAGAATAAATAGCTGGGCAATCCACACATAGGTATTGTAATCCAGCATGACCTCGAATCCGCTTCTTGTATAGGTCTGTCGGAATAAATAGCCTGCCGTTGCAAGAAGTGCAGAGAATGTTGCCTGCTGTTGTCCGTATACAATGGCAAACAGCAGAACGTATAATAAATAAAAATCCAACTGGGAAAAATACTGGCTCCCCACCACTCTGTTATTCAGCATGAAGAATGGCACAAAACAGAGCAGATTTTCCAGGAAAGGTACAATCGCCCGGAAAAACCAGCCCCATTTCTGAACCACACGCTTCCAGAGGGGTAATCTGGGTTCTTCTTTATCCAGAAATACCGCCTCATTCTTTTTCATGTACTGCACCATCTTTTTCAGTACAACTTCCGTTTCCCGGAATGCGGTAATTCCAAATTCTTCCTCAAACCGCCTTCCAGACAGAATCCTTCTTCCACCCTGCTCCTCATTTTCTACGACACTAACATTTCCGCCCATGTATTCGGCGACCAGTCTTGCCAGTGTTACTTCACGGAATCTCCGGTCGCTCGTCAGATGATAAAGGACATGCTGATGTGTTTTGCATTTTACCACCCGGTAAATAAATTCCACAGCATCACTCTCGTACAAAAGCGAGCATATATTCTGGCTGTCTGCAATGATATATCCCTTCTCCATTGCAGAAATGCACATTCTTGCGCAGATATTATCCACGTCTGCCGATGTCCGCGGTATATGGTACAGATGATCCAGTCTTAATATAATAATATCCAGTTTCCAGTTTTCCTGATAATTTTCACAGATTTTCTCTCCCTGTGCCAGTGTCATTCCCCGGAAACCGACTGCGGACACCGGTTCATCCTCCCGTATCTCCGCCGGATAACTTCCACTGTAGACTTCCTCGGAAGAAAGATAGATAAACTTTCCTCTCTTTGTCATGGAATATGCCACCAGTATATTCATCAGACTGGAAGAATAACGGACCGCTTCCCTCTCCTGCTGTTTCCACTGGAAATTCGTATCATATGCTCCCATGAAAATGGTCACATCCGGATTCACACTTTCAAATATATCATTCAGATTTTCACTGTCATAAGTGAAATTATATTTTTCAAAAACCTTCTCATAGGTCACTTTCTTATTCTGCACACCTGTCAGCAGATAAATTCTGTGTCCCTCTTTCTTCAGTTTTACAATCATGCTATTAATCAGGCTTCCCTCGCCGCCTATCAATAATATATTCATATCGTCACTCCCTGGCTTCGAAGCTTTTGTAAGAAATGCTCCACATCCTGTCTTGTTTCTTCCCTGGATACCCCATACTCTGAGGCAATGACGGATGCTACCTCATCCTCCGGCTTTCCCTGTACCAGAAGCTTCCAAAATGCCGCTCCCGTTTCATTCAGCAACACCGGCTGTCTGTACGGAATACCCGGCTGCTCCATGTCCAGCAGCCAGTACATTCCAGCTGCCTGCCTTATCTGATACCTTTCACTTTGTTTTTGTAACATACTTTTCCTCCCTTTCTTTCCGCTATTATACTTAGTTAATTGCGAAACTCATAATTTATCTTTATTGTATATGCAAATTAAACAAT
>ERZ773104.277-NODE-277-length-81916-cov-7.929319_pt1 | contig 81916 bp, 68 predicted proteins | sample MGYA00511920_ERZ773104 | MGnify/ENA primary metagenome ERZ773104 (study PRJEB29015, sample SAMEA2737857) | human gut metagenome | biome: human gut; feature: human-associated habitat; material: faeces | place: China | collected 2012 ... | reverse complement strand
GATAATTATGTTCTTTGTGTTCTTCTTTGATTGCCTGATATATATGTTCATGACGGATCAGGCTTAGCCCCGCCTCCTCTCTATTTCTTCGAGTTTTTTTAAAAAAGATGCCTCCATTTCAGCACGTTCTTTCTCTGCTTTTAAAATTTTAACTTCAGCACGCAGCTTTTCTAATTCACTCATCTCATCGGGACGTTTTCGTTTGCCACGGTTATCTCTTAAAGCTTCCACTCCACCAGCTTCATATTTGACTATATAATTGCGAGCCTGTTGATAGGACACCTGGTATTGTTCTGCTGTTTGGGCATAATTACGATCATGTGCGATACAATACTGTACTATTTCAACCCGTTCTTCAAAAGTGGTTTTTCTTCCTTTGGTCATGATAATGTTTCCTCCTGTTCCAGAAGATTTTAATTCTTCATGACCATTATACTTCTTTATCCAGATTTGTAACTTAGCTTTTGAACGGATTCCGTATTTTTTGCAAATATCATCCTGAGAACCATAGCCTGCTAAATAATCTAAGACTGCTTGTTGTTTCAATTCTTTGGAATATTTTTTATTTCCTTTCAATGTGAATGCATTTGCTCCCATAGATTCATAGTTTCGAATCCATTGTTGGACAGATGCGAGACTTACATCAAACATATCGGCAATTCGCCGTTGGCTTTCTTTTCCATCCAGATATAGATTTACAGCATATGTCTTATCCTCAACAGATACTTTTCTTTTGGACATAAAATATGCTCCCTCCTAAGTGACAAGTTTTTATTATTTCACTTGTCTACCTAGAAGGGAGCATATCATGAAGGCAGTAAGCCCTTTTTCTTTTAATGCGGCGCGGATCGCCTGCTGGTCCTCACAGAGCCGGGCGACATTGGCGCATGCTTTCGGATCCAGAGCACGGTAGAACAGCGATTTTTCTACGCAGCCGGGAAGAAAGTCGAAAAGAATGCGGATCAGCTCCTGCGCGGCGATGGTACGGCCGTTAGCCGGGAAGCCGATTTCCATGTTGACGACAAGACTGCCGTCGGAAGGATTCAAAACGCAGGCAGTGCGCTCCAGAATTTCCTGTCCGCAGCGGCTTATCCCCAGCAGACCACTTTTGCCGGAACCCTTCGCGCGGAAGGAATACGGTGCGATGGCGCGCGCAAACTGGCGCAGCAGGTAATCCTGGAGGGCGACGCGCTTTTCGTATGTGTCGTAGAGAAAAGCCGGAAACGCAGCGGTTTTGCCGCTGACATGAACGCTGACCCGCGACGGAGCGGCGAACGGATCGCCCTGAACGTGGTCTATGGAGAGTGTGTAGCGTGGAAACTGATAGGCGCCACGGGTGGATTTATAGGCGGGATAGCTTTTGTGATTGATACTGAGTAAAAGCTGTTTCAGATCATTTGCAGATTGCATGAAAAAAACTCCTTTCAAAATAAAAAAGGTGAGGCTGCCGTACAGAGCGTGTCTGAAAATGGCTTTTCGCAAGCTGCGAGTTCCGGTTTGAGGAAATGATTTTTCAGACACGCGCTAGATGACAGCCTCATCCCAAAAGCTTTAACGTCTGGAAACACTCTGGCGCTTCACCAGCTTGGTTGCCATGCACATTTTCAGACATTCGCGTTTCGGATCGGCCACGCGGTCAAGCAGGCGCTGGACAGCGGTGGCTCCAAGCTCGCGTTTTCTGACCTTCATAGTGGAAAGTGGCGGAACCATCATATCGCACATCGGAACGTCATCAAAGCCGATGATAGAGACATCCTCCGGGATGCGGTAGCCGTTTTCACGTAGTGCACGCATGGCGGCCGCCGCGATGATGTCATTATCGGCAAAGTAAGCATCCGCGATCGGAGTTTTCGACTCGAGAAGGCGCAGCATGTCGCGGTAGCCCTCGTCCGAGGTAGGGGAAACCGGGTGGACATATGGATGTGAGGTGCTGATACCGTTTGCACGGAGCGCTTTGTAGTAGCCGTCGGCGCGTTCGGAGAAGTTGCTGATGTCGAGGCTCGAGTGAAAGTAGCCCACGTTTTTGTGTCCGCACTGAATCAGATAATTCGTGGCGTTGAACGCCCCCTGGATGTTGTTGATCAGAACGCAGTCGTAATCGAGCTCATCGTAATAGCAGTCCACGACAACGATCGGAACAGAAAAATCGCGGAACTTGCGGAAATCGGACGAAGCCATTTCGGTTGCAAGAAGAAGAATGCCCTCACAGTCCACAGCGCGGAGTGCATCGAGCTGGCTGTCAATATCCATGGTCTCATAAAAATAGGAGATATGAAGCGCACAGCCCTGGCGGGTGCATTCGGTGGAGATTCCTTCGGTCAGCTGGGAGAAAAACGGCGTGTCGGCAGCAACCTTTCCGTGCTTCTTATAATTGACCAGCTGAATAATGCGGGAGGAAGCGCCGGAGGCTTCATTTTTTTTCGGCGCATAGCCATACTCGGCAGCAGTTTTTAAAACCAGCTCTCTTGTGGCATCGCTGATGCCGGGTTTGTTATTGAAAACCATAGAAACCGTGGCAGGCGATACGTTGATCAGCTTTGCCAGTTCTTTCGCAGAAATATTCATAAGAGTTCAGCTCCTGTTCGATAAAATCAGCCCGCACGGTGCTTTCAAGCGTTTTGCGCATGCGGGGTGTTGAAATTTATTTCAGTATTTATTTGAAAAATATTAAACTTATGCATTGATTTTAATATGAATTAAAAAAGAAGTCAACTTCTGAGCTGTAAAAAAAATGAAATATGAAGAAATGCATAAAAGCAGCCATTCTTTTTTGGGTAAATTACTAAAAAAGATTTAATAAAGCTGAATCAATGTTGACAAATTCAAAAGAATTTAGTAATATAAGAGCCATAAAGAACAGAGAAATTCAAAATATAATTTAGCAAAGTTTAAAGAAAATTAAATGGAGGAAATGAATATGAAATCAGTTAAGATCGGATTTGCACCTACGAGAAGAAGTATTTTCAGCGCTCCGGATGCGGTAAAATATGCAAACCTGACGAGAGAGCGTTTAAAAGAGCTCGGCGTTGAATTTGTTGATATCACAGACATCAATGAGGAGGGTCTGTTTTACGATGAGGCGGACCGTGAGAAAATCCAGGAGAAATTCCGCCGTGAGAACGTAAAGGGAATTTTTTTCCCGCACGGAAACTTCGGAACGGAATATGTCTGTGCAAGACTGGCAAAGGAAATGGGGCTTCCGGTACTCCTCTGGGGACCGCGCGATGAGAGACCGGATGAGAACGGTGTGCGTCTCCGCGACAGCCAGTGCGGCCTGTTCGCAACCGGAAAAGTGCTGCGCCGTTTTGGTGTCCCGTTCACCTATATGACGAACTGCCGTCTGACCGATCCGGAATTTGAGCGTGGCATTCAGGATTTCCTTGCTGTATGTAATGTGGTAGATATCTTCCGCCACACCAGAATCCTTCAGATCGGACCGCGTCCGTTCGACTTCTGGTCTACCATGTGCAACGAGGGAGAGCTGCTGGAAAAATTCAACATTCAGCTTTCCCCGATTCCGCTTCCGGAACTGACTGCGGAGATGAAAAAAGTAAAAGCAGAGGGCAGCGAGGTGGAAAAAGTCGTTGCTTACTGCAACACCAATATGTGTGTAAAGATCAAACCGGAAGAGTTGGAAAATGTAGCAGCTCTGAAGGTTGCAATGAAGAACCTGGCTGCAAAATATTCCTGCAATGCCATTGCGATCCAGTGCTGGAACGCACTGCAGGGTGAGATTGGCATCATGCCGTGTGCGGCAAACTCCCTGCTGAACGAAGAGGGAATTCCAGTTGTCTGTGAGACCGATATCCATGGCGCCATCACCGCTCTGTTAGTAGAGGCTGCCGGCAGAAACGATAAGAGAAGCTTCTTTGCTGACTGGACCGTACGCCACCCGGACAACGAGAACGGCGAGCTGCTGCAGCACTGCGGACCGTGGCCGATTTCTGTTGCACAGGAAAAACCGACGATCGGTTATCCTCTGGCATTCAGCCATCCGGGCGCTGTAGAGGCGCAGGCAAAATTAGGCGAAATGACACTGGCGCGTTTTGACGGAGACAACGGAGAGTACTCCCTGCTGCTTGGAAATGCAAAAGGTGTCGAGGGACCTTATACGAAGGGAACCTACGTATGGGTTGAGGTACAGAACCTGAAACGCCTCGAGGCAAAAATCGTGGAAGGACCGTACATCCACCACTGTGTCGGTATCCACGAGAACGTTGTGCCGGTTCTGTATGAAGCATGCAAATACATCGGCATTGCCCCGGATTTATATGATCCGATCGAGGAAGATGTCAAAGCATATTTAAGAGGAGAATGAAAATCATGAGTGAATACAAGGAATTGAGTTGTCTGGCGTATGATCTGCGGAAGAAAGTAGTGGAAATGGTAGTTTCCGGCAAGGGCGGCCACATCGGCGGTGACATGAGTGTCATTGATGTGCTTGTAGCGCTGTATTTTAAAGAGATGAACATCAGCCCTAAGAACATGGACGACCCGGACCGCGACCGCTTTGTGATGAGTAAAGGTCATTCCGTTGAGGCATATTATGCAGTACTTGCAGCAAAGGGATTCTTCCCGATGGAAGAGGTCATCGAAAAATTCTCCAAATTCGGCAGCCCGTACATCGGTCATCCGAACAATAAACTGCCGGGCATCGAGATGAATTCCGGTTCTCTCGGCCACGGACTTCCGGTCTGTGTGGGAATGGCGCTGGCAGGAAAAATGGATAAAAAAGATTACCGTATCTACACCGTTATGGGTGACGGCGAGCTGGCAGAAGGTTCCGTATGGGAAGGCGCGATGTCCGCAGGAAACTATAAACTGGACAACCTGTGTGCCGTTGTAGACCGTAACCGTCTGCAGATCTCCGGAAATACTGAGGATGTCATGAAACAGGACAGCCAGGAGGAGAGATGGGCAGCGTTCGGATGGAATGTTCTTTCCGTTCCGGGCAACGATATGGATGCGCTCGTTCATGCGTTTGAGCTGGCGAAACACTGCAAGGGAAAACCGACGGTTATTATTGCAAACACAACGAAGGGCTGTGGTTCTTCTGTGATGGAAAATAAGGCGGAGTGGCATCATAAAGTGCCGACACCGGAGGAAGTAGAACAGATCATGAAGGATCTGGATGAGAGAAAGGAGGCACTGTCATGAATAAGATTCCAAACAGACAGGCCATTTGCGAGGTTTTAATGAAACATGCCGAAACGGATAAAGATATCGTGGTGCTCTGCAGCGATTCCAGAGGAAGTGCTTCCCTGACACCGTTTGCAAATGCGTATCCGGAGCAGTTTGTGGAGATGGGTATCGCAGAGCAGGATCTGGTCAGCGTTTCTGCCGGTCTTGCAAAATGCGGCAAGAAAGCATTTGCGGCATCTCCGGCGTGCTTCCTTTCTACAAGAAGCTATGAGCAGGCGAAGATTGACTGTGCATACTCCAACACCAATGTAAAGCTGATCGGCATCAGCGGCGGTGTGAGCTACGGCGCACTCGGCATGAGCCATCATTCTGCACAGGACATCGCAGCAATGGCAGCTATTCCGAACATGCGCGTTTATCTGCCGAGCGACCGCTTCCAGACAGCAAAACTGGTTGAGGCGCTCCTTACCGATGAAAAACCGGCTTATATCCGAGTGGGAAGAAATGCCGTTGCGGATATTTACAGCGAAGAAAATACCCCGTTTGAGATGGATAAGGCAACGGCTCTCTCGGAAGGCACCGATGTTTTAATGGTAGCCTGCGGTGAGATGGTCCGCCCGGCGCTCGATGCAGCTGCTATGCTGAAAGAAGAGGGAATCAGCGCAGGACTGCTCGATATGTACTGTGTGAAACCGTTGGACAAAGAGGGCCTGGTAGAAGCTGCAAAGAAGGCAAAAGTTGTCATTTCGATCGAAGAGCACGCTCCATTCGGCGGTCTTGGATCGATGGTGAGCCAGGTGGTCGGTGCGGAATGCCCGCGCAAAGTCGTTCATATGTCTCTGCCGGATGCGCCGGTGATCACGGGAACTTCCAAAGAAGTCTTTGACTATTATGGACTGAATGCCGAGGGCATTGCAAAAAAAGCGAAAGAATTACTGGCTTAACCAGAAATGGAATCAGCGGTGAATGTGATAGCCCGCAGGGAACTGTAAACTGCCGCAGGTCTGCGTATGCCATGTTCCTGCGTGCCCGGGCGGAAGAAAATCCGGGAACGCAGGAACTTTTTCTATATAATCAGGAATAAATCGTTCTGCGGAAGATGTTGGAATGTGTGGTAATCGCCAAAGATCTTGCCTATAGGGGCAGGGTGAATGCTGCGACAATAGAAAATGACGCATGGTGTGTTGAAAAACAGGGTGTATTCAGCGTTATTCGAGATGGGGATCTGGATATTTATAAAATTTTAGGAATGGAGCTGGAAAAATGGAGAAAAGGTATATCATCGGAATTGACCAGAGCACGCAGGGAACGAAAGCGCTGCTCTTTGACGGGGAGGGACATTTACTCCGCCGTACCGACCTGCCGCACCGGCAGATTGTCAATGAAAAGGGATGGGTGTCCCATGATCTGAATGAGATTTACCGGAATACAGTACAGACGGTAAAAACGCTGGTGGCAGAGTCCGGTGTTGCACCGGAAGAAATCACCGGAATCGGCATCAGCAATCAGCGTGAGACAACGGCGATCTGGGATAAGGCGACCGGGGAACCGCTGGAAGAGGCAATTGTATGGCAGTGCGGCCGCGCAAGCGGCATTGCGCAGGAGATTGCGGAGCAGGGTCACGCAGAGGAGATCCGCGAGGCGACGGGTCTGCAGCTTTCGGCTTATTTTCCTGCTGCAAAGATGGCATGGCTGCTTCGAAACGGTGGAGAAGAAAGACAGAAACGTGCTGCAGACGGGAAACTCTGCCTGGGTACGATTGACAGCTGGCTGGTTTACAAGCTGACGGGGGATCATGCATTTAAGACAGATTTTTCAAATGCGTCGAGAACGCAGTTGTTTAATTTGAAAACACTGGCATGGGATGAGAAGATCTGTGAGATGTTCGGGATTCCGGTCTGTGCGCTGGCCAGGGTGTGCGATTCCGATGCGGTGTATGGAACCACGACAATGGAAGGAATGTTTTCCGAACCGGTTCCGATCTGTGGTGTATTAGGCGACTCTCATGCGGCTCTGTTCGGACAGGGCTGCTTAAAACCGGGTATGATCAAGGCAACGTACGGAACGGGTTCTTCGCTGATGATGAACATTGGAGACAAGCCGATTCAGAGCAGCCACGGCGTTGTGACTTCGCTTGCGTGGGGAAGAGGCGGCAAGGTGGACTATGTGCTGGAAGGCAATCTGAACTACACCGGAGCGGTGATTACCTGGCTGAAGGATGACCTGAAGCTGATTTCTTCGGCAAAAGAGACGGAAGGACTGGCGAGGGAGGCAAATCCGGCAGACCGCACGTATCTGGTTCCGGCATTTACCGGGCTTGGTGCGCCGTACTGGGATGAGAAAGCAACGGCATCGATCAGCGGAATTACCCGCACCACAGGAAAAGCCGAGGTGGTAAAAGCGGCTCTCGACTGCATTGCCTACCAGATCACCGACCTTGTCCGTGCGATGGAGCAGGATACCGACATGCGGATCGAGGAACTCCGTGTAGACGGCGGCCCGACACGAAACGGATATCTGATGCAGTTCCAGAGCGATATTACGAATAAACGCGTGAATATTCCGGACGCGGAGGAGCTTTCCGGCATCGGGGCGGCTTATATGGCCGGTATTTCAGCCGGGGTCTACGATCTGGAAAAACTCGCGGGAAATATGAAACGAAGTGTGTATGAACCGAAGATGGACGATGAAATCCGGGAGAAGAAGTATGCCGGATGGAAAAAGGCTGTCGACGGGGTATTAAGTAAATAGGGGACTTGTACTCTGTGCGGCGGGAGGTTTTTTGCGCCTGACGGTGGGATGACGAAGGGGGGACGCGGGCATTACTGTACACTCGGCAAATACGCGTTTATGATAAGAAAACGAAGACGCATACGTGTGTGATTGAGAAATTTGAAAAATAAAATAATCTACAAACAAAAAGGAACGATTTGGATAGAACGTTCCTTTTTGTTTGTAGAGAATAAATTGTACAGAAATAAAAGGCGCTGTATAAACAGCGCGTAATGCTGATAGAATGCGAGAAAACAGCAAAAAAAGAGGATTAAACTTGTAGTTCAATGAAGAAAAGAATAGATGTGGTATAGTATCAAGAAAAGGGGATTTCGCATGAATGAAATTTCAATAGAAGATGTATAGAGCGTGTCTGAAAAATCATTTCCGCAAACTGGGACTCGCAGCTTGCGAAAAGCCTTTTTCAGACACGCTCTAGAGAGTACATTATGTAAAAAAAGGAGGGACAAGAGTTTGTCCGGTAAAAAACAGGAAGTATGGTAAGATAAGCTGGTAATGGAGAACATATGCAGATTCGTATGGATGAAAAATGGAGGGTTCTGTTTATGGCTACTTACGTTATTTCGGATATTCACGGTGAGTATGAGAGATTTATGGAGCTGCTGGAAGAAATTGAATTGAAAGATACAGATACGCTCTATGTTCTGGGTGATGTTTTAGACCGGGGTGAGCATCCGATTAAGGTGATATTGAAACTGATGGAAATGCCGAATGCGTTCTGTATCGTGGGGAACCATGAGGTGATGGCGCTGGAATGTCTGCGGTTTCTCTGTCAGGAAATCACAGATCTTGCCATCGAGGAAGTGGATGCTGAACTGCTGGACAACCTGGTTCGCTGGAAGTATAACGGCGGTGATGCTACGATCCGGGAATTCCGGGCGCTGGATCCGGAGATGCGGGAGGAAGTGCTGAATTTTCTGGAGGATTTCAGTCTGTATGAGGAGCTTACAGTGGGAGAAAAACAGTATCTGCTGGTGCATGGAGGGCTGGGTGGATTCACACCGGAAAAGAGGATCGAGGAATATTCCCTGCACGATCTTGTATGGGCCAGACCAGATTATCAGAAGGAATACTTTGCGGATACAAATCTGGTAACAGGACATACACCGACGCAGACGATTCCGGAAAATGATAATCCCGGGTATATTTATAAAAAATATCACCACATCGCCATCGACTGCGGCGCATGCTTCCCGGGAGGGAGGCTGGCGGCAATCTGTCTGGAAACGGGGGAAGAGTTTTACAGTTCGGACAACAATGGGTGAACGATTTTAGACGTTCCATGATGCCAGAATCAGAAGACCGGGATCCGGAACCAGCAGAACAAGCGGGAAGCTTTTTGAAACAGGACATGCCAAAACACAAGCAGGAAAGCCGTTTTGGAAAAAATGAGTGGATTACGGAAGCTTTGATGATTGCAGGAGCTGACACGAAAGCTGCGAAAGAAAAGGAGATTTTGGATGCACTATATTATTACTGATATACATAACGACAGCTGGCGGTTCATGAAATTGCTGGAAAAAATGGATCTCAAAGAGGACGATCACCTGTACCTGCTTGGTGATTTGTTTGACCGCTGCATGGATCATCCAGACCCGGCGGGCGTGTATTTTCAGGTATTGAAGCTGGGGAAAAAATGTACTGTGATCCGCGGCAACCACGATCATTGGCTTGCCAATTATATTTTCCACTATTACGGGATGGATGAGAGAGACCGCGCCCTCCTGCAGCCGTATCCGTACAATTCCTTCCATCTTTTACAGGAGCGCCTGACGGAAGTTGATTTAAGGCAGCTCGTAGAGCGCATCCTTTCCTGGCCGGTACAGGTGGAAATCGAGGTGGACGGTCAGCCGTATCTGCTTGCCCATGCCTGTACGGCAGAACCGGGAAAATGGAAACTGGACAACTATTATCTGATGGGGGATTTGTGGTACAAGGTTTTTCTTCATGAGGGAGTGCATGGATATATTTCCGTCTGCGGCCATCAGAACATGGGAAATGGATCCATCTGGAAAAATAAAAAAGGAAACGTCTATCTGTGTGACTGTGGCTGCGGCTTTGAGAATGGAAGACTGGGATGCCTTTGCCTGGAAACGAAAGAAACTTTCTATGTATAAACAAACAGAGGAAAAGCGATGAAACGATATATGATGTCTGACATTCACGGATTTCTGGAGGCGTTCGAGGCAGCTCTGAGAAAAACAGACCTTTCGGGGAAAAACCAGCTGATTCTGCTGGGCGATTACATAGATTATGGGCCAGATGGCTGGGCGGTGCTGGAAAAAGTCAGGGCATTGCAGGAAAAATATGGTTCGGAAAAAGTCATTGCCCTGATGGGAAATCATGAAAAAGCACTGCTGGACTGGCTGGAAGAATATGCAGATGTCAACCGGCATATCGGCAGTGTGGAACAATATCGCAGTCGGGAATGGCTGGCATCGGATGCAGATGGAGAGTATGAAACACTGCACAGCTTTCTGAAAGAAGAACATTTTCGAGAATTTCTGGAAAAAGAAGCACACCTCTCAGAGGATTCCAGAAATGCAGAAGCAGTACGGCTGATGTTCGAAGATGCGGGGGATCTGATCACCTGGATGCGCCATTTTCCTTACTTTTATGAAACAGAACGCCAGATTCTGGTGCACGCCGGAATTGCCGAATGGGACGGTAAAGACTGGCTGTGCGTGACCAGCGAGGAGCTGATTGTGGGGAAAAGAACGGTAAGCCGCGGAGCATTCTATAAGGATGTGATTGCAGGTCACATCTCCACGGCAAAAATCAGTGGAAACAGAATATATGACGGTATCTGGCATGACGGTCAGAGTCATTATTATCTCGATGGAACCACCTGGCGGAGCGGAAAAATTCCGGTGCTGGAATATGACAGTGAAACTGGAAAATACAGAGAAATATGGTGAGACACGTTGTAATGCAGCACAGTAAGATCACGGCAGGGCAGAAAAAGTGATTTAGTCAAATCAAGCAAGTGGTAAAGTGGATTGCGAATATCCGCTTTGAAAAGACACAGGATCGAAACAGAAGGGAGTACATCAGATGCATTTACCAATCAGTGTAACACAGGATGAATTATTAGAAGTATTGCTTCAGGTTGCGCCGGTGCGGCCGGTTTTTATCTGGGGTGCGCCCGGCATCGGAAAATCCGCGTTAGTGGAAAAATTCGCAGACGAAGTCGGCCTGCCGTGCGTGTCGCTCCTCGGAAGCCAGCTCGCGCCAGAGGATATCATCGGCATTCCGCAGATCCGGGGCGAGACATCGGAATTCCTTCCGCCGAAGATGATCGCCAGAAAAGAGCCGTATGTCCTGTTTCTGGACGAACTCAACGCCTGTACGCAGGAAGTGCAGAAAGCCTTCTATTCCCTGATCCATGAGCGGCGGATCGGAGAATACCATCTTCCGGAGGGAAGCATTGTGATCGGAGCAGGAAACCGTGCCGAGGACAGCGCGATCGTAAAAACGATGTCGTCCGCCCTTTTAAACCGTATGTTCCATGTGCAGCTGAAAGCGGATGTGGGACAGTGGATCAAGTGGGCGCAGGCAGAAGGACTCCATCCGTGGGCCATTGACTATATCATTCAGCGGCCGGATCACCTCTTTTCCGAACCGCCGAAAACCGAAGAACCGTTTTCCACCCCGCGTTCCTGGCATATGCTGAGCGATGCGTTGAAGGAATACCGGGCCGGGGAGCAGGATATTCCGCAGGAAACATTAAAAATGATGGCGTACGCCTGCCTCTTGGAACAGCATGCGGGGATGTTTCTTGCTTACACAAAAACACTGCGCAACACACATCTCCTGGATGACATTATCGCGCAGAAAGCAAAATGGCCGGACAAGCCGGAAAACCGGGATGTGCTGTATTTTCTCGCACAGTCCTTCCGCGCCAGACTGCTTGCAGAACTGCCGAAAAGCAAACAGGGAATTTCCGGCGGCATGCTTTCCTTTGCGTACCGCGCTAAGGGCATGATCAAAGAACTCGCAGTCATCAATTTCGAAATCGCCCAGATGACCGTCGCAGCTGATGGAGCGGAGGCACTGCCGGACTGGTTTATGATGGAAATCATCCGTGATCTGCCGCGGCTCGTCGGATGAAAAAAGGAAGGAGAAAAGGATGCCATACGTTCGAAGCAGGTATTACCGCGAAGAAGAAAAGCCGGCCGGGTACCGCAGAGTGGAGGCCGGCTTTGGTTTGCTGGAAAAAAATACACTGTTCCATCAACTGGATGGGTACATCACTGCAAAGCCCTCCCATCTGAATGCAAAAGGAAGTCTGGCCTGTGTTACGAAAGATGGAAATATCTACGTCAACATGCGGGCGAACCTGTCGCCGGAACAATGGTGCTATGTGATGGCACACAACCTTCTGCACCTGGCGTTCGGCCACTTTGACAAAGCGAGCATCCCTTCCGACTGCGAATTTGTCCCGGCACTCTGGAACAAAGCCTGTGATATCTACATTACCAGATTCCTTTATGACATCCGCCTCGGCGAGCCGATCTGCGCAGATCCGGCGGAAGCATATCCGATCAAACTGAACAGCGAGCAGAAAATTTATGAATATCTGTTGAAGCACCAGGATAATGGTGCGCAGATCTGCGGGACAAACTCTGAAAAATTAAAGGATATGATCGGGGTAGAACGGCCGATCGTTTATAAAAAGGGAGAAAGAAATGCATATGCTGAAAAATTTTCCTATGCAGTCACTCATTCCATCAAATCTGCACTCTGCGATGCGGGAGGATACGATCTTAAAACGAAAAAGAATACCGTCATTTCCAGAGCAGCAGAATGGTTCCTGTCCCATTATCCGCTGCTCGGAGGTCTTGCAGCTACATTTAAAATTGTGGAGGACATTGAAATGTGCCATCGGTATGAAATCCATATTGCAGCGGTTGACGCAGAGCAGGGAATCATTTATGCCAATCCGTCGTGCGGATTTTCGGAGGAAGAGTGGATTTTTGTTCTCGCGCATGAATATCTCCATGCCGGACTGCAGCACCAGAAACGGTGCAATGGGCGTGACTTCTTTCTGTGGAACATCGCCTGCGACTACGTCATCAACGACTGGCTGCACGAAATGGAGATCGGCAGAATGCCGCCGGATGGGCTGTTGTATGATGAAACACTTCACAACAAATCGGCAGAAAGTATCTATGATCTGATCGTGAAAGAGATCCGAAAGTACAAAAAACTAAACACCTTCCGGGGCTTTGGCAGAGGTGATATGTTTAACGGAAACAGACCGCATTTTACTGGAAGAGAAAACGGGGTCAGCCTGGATGAACTGCTGAAAAACGCACTGCGGGAGGGATTGGATTACCATCAGGAGCACAATCGTGGTTTCCTGCCGGCCGGGCTGGTGCAGGAAATCAGGGCGCTTGCAATGCCGGTCATTCCCTGGGATGCTGCGCTGGCGAAGTGGTTTGACGTACAGTTTCCACCGCTGGAAAAACACCGCACCTATGCGCGGCCGAGCAGACGGCAGGGTGCCACGCCGGATATTCCAAGGCCAGGATATGCGTATTACGAGCAGGATCTGGAGAGCCGGACCTTCGGTGTGGTCGTGGACACGTCCGGTTCCATGAGTGCAAAACAGATCGGTATGGCACTCGGCTCCATCGCCAGCTATGCCGCGGCGAAAGATGTTCCGTTTGTGAGAATCATTTTCTGCGATGCCAAAGCGACGGATGCGGGATATCTGGCACCGGAAGATATTGCCGGCCGGGTAAAAGTCACGGGACGAGGAGGAACCATACTGCAGCCGGGCGTGGATTGTTTGGAACAGGCGAACGATTTTCCAAAGGACGGGCCGATTCTGATTATTACGGACGGGGAGATTGAGAATGACCTGAAGGTAAGACGAGAGCATGCATTTCTGCTTCCGAGAGGAAACCGGCTGCCGTTCCGGGCACGGGGAGAAGTGTTTTATTTTCGGGAATAGTGCGGCGTAGTCTGTGTCTCTGCAAGAAACGATAGCAGCGGCAGAGAAAGCGGACAGAATTTGCGGATGATGTTTTGCGATACCTTAGAGAACAGAAACAGAGAACACGAGAGGAGACGCTGAGAATGAGCATTGTCATTACAGGCGATACCCATGGCACCTTTGATATTGAAAAAGTTGTACGCTATTTTAACGAGCACGAAGACGAGTACACCCGGGATGACTATCTGATCATCTGCGGAGATGTCGGCATCTGCGGCTTTTCCGCAGCATACGAAGCGAATACGAGAGCCGTTTTCCGAAGTCTGCCGGTGACGATACTGTTTATCGACGGAAATCATGAGAACTTCGAACAACTGAATTCCTACGTCGTGGAGCAGTGGAACGGCGGAAAGGTGCATATCATTGAGGACAACATGATCCATCTGATGCGCGGCCAGATCTTTACGATTGACGGGCTGAAATTCTTTACCTTCGGAGGTGCTTACAGCATCGACAAAATGTCTCGCGCGGAGGGAATTTCGTGGTTCCCGGAAGAAATTCCGTCACGGGAAGAGTACGAAGAAGGATGGGCAAATCTGGGAAAAGAAGATTTCCAGGTGGACTACATACTGACCCACACAGCCCCAAGAGATGTAGCCGCGGCAATGGGGTATGGAGAGCTGTCTGACGATGAGGTGGAACTTCGCCAGTACCTGCAGCGCGTGGCGGATGAGACAGAGTTTCAGAAATGGTATTTCGGACACTTTCATGAAGATGCGGAAATGGAAGAGGTGTTTGTGTGTCTGTATGATGAGATTGTGGAGTTGTAATAAGACAGGATGTCAAAGTAGTCAGGATGGGAATGAGATGGTGCAAAGAATAAATACAATCATAGAATTTGAACAAAAGAGCATCGGAAAATCTGGTGCTCTTTTTGATGTAAAAAATTGGACAAAATCTTGGCCGGAAAAAAATAAGAAGCGTGATAAGATAAAATAGAAGCAGAGAGCAGCCAGAAAATGCACGTCGAACCATAAAAAATCTGCTTTGAAAAGAAAAAAGTCAGTTGTTTTCTTCTGATGGGACATCCATATGATCCAATGCATACTCACACGCCTGAATCACAAAACTGGAAAACGTAATGTCCTGGTCAGAATCGGAAATTGCCTGCTCGATCTGATCGATCAGGTGAAGGGGAAAACGGATGGTCTTATTTTCCGTTTCCTTGCGATTGCCTTTTAATTGAAATGCCATATCAAACTCCATTCCGCTGCCTGAAAATACAGGCCGGAACACCATTTCCGGTTATGAGATGTGAACTACAGGCAGCATAAAACATAACAAAGGTGTGTTTCAAAAGGGTTCGACAATAAAAATAAGATTTTTCGGATCTGGGAAATCGGAGAAATCTGGAAAAAGCTGTTTGGGAGACAGCTTATTTTGGTGTACCTTTTTCTGGCTGTTTTCTGATATTCAAGATAACTGGAAATTCCAGCCTGTTTCATTGTATTGCATAAATTGATTGAAATAAGCATTGCAAAATGCATGACAAAATATATTGCAAACAACAAGAGAATGTATTACACTAGAAGAAAAAACTGTAAAATATAAAGCAAATGAAATGGGAGGGACAAGCTTCTGAAAGAGTACAAAATGAGGGAGGTTAAGAAAATGAAAAAAGACAGAATAAAATTCATGTTGGATATTCAGAAATGGAAACAAATGTCAATGGAAGATCTGGCGAATCATATTCCAGTTGTAATTATGGCAGCTGCAGTGCTTGCGGGCATTATCGCTTATATTTTGTATATCGTAAATGGCGGCTATTCAGCGCAGATTGCTGATATTAAGGAATATGGTTTTTTGAGCGACAGGATGTTTACGACAGGAACAACAGGTCTGGTTTTGGGCGGTATTGCAGGAAATATCATTTTATTACTGCTGCTTGCGGAACTTGTGGTTTTATCACTTGCTTATTGCAGGATTTGTGAAGAAGGAAAAAAAACAGCACTCATAGCATCAGGAGTATTGATTCTGGTGCAGATTGTGGCAGCGTTTGTTATTTTCTGGATTCGTATTGGAAGAGTAACGGTGGAGCCGAGGGCAGTTCAGGATTTGATTTTCAATTTTCCAGAAGTCATTATGTATGTAAAACCTGTCGGAATTATTTATACCATTCTCACAGTGGGAGCGCTGCTTGTTTTTTGGGGATTGCTTTTGATCGAAAAGGAAAGCAGGGAAATGGTTATTTTTACGATAGAAGCAATGGTATTTGCAAAAATTGTAGTTCCGCTTATTGTATGGTTTTTGGAAAATATCCTTGCATTGGGTGCTGCTGTTCTTGGAGGTGCTTTACTGCTTGGAGTTATCTTTATGATTGGAAGGATATTATTAGAAGGGATGGCAAGCGCAGGAAGCGGCAGTGAAAATGCCGCATCATCTTACGAGGTAGGAGGGTCTTCGGGATATTCCGAAAGCAGATCAGAAAAAAGATCCGAGCCAAAGCGGGATAACAGAACGCCGCGGGAGAAGGATAAAAATCCGAATCACCATTATATTGCGAATTATCAGGAGCTAGGCGGAACAAAATTGCATAAGGTTCATGGTTCCATGGGTGACTATATAGAACTTACGAATGGCATTGGGTCAAGAAAAGTGTGCAGACTGGAAGAGGCGGAAAAGGGAAAATGCAGATTTTACAGAGAAGATTCGGGAAAAGAAATCCGTGTTAATGATATCCCGTGGAAAAATTGAGATGAAAGTTTAAGAACTTAAAATAAGGAGAGTGCCATGATGAAAAAAAGAATAGCGAAAATCTTAATGTGTTTCGGAATAACTGTTGTATTAACGGCATGTGGATCAAACGGTGTAGCATTAGAGAAAAGAGGTTCTTTGGATGATAATAATTCTTTCGAAAAAAATTCGAACTCAGAAAATGAAATCGAATTTTCAGAAGAAAATTCTGATCAACAGCAAGAAACAAGTTATGGTTTGGAAGAGGATCGCTTGGGAGATGACTATACGTTAGTTAACGAAAAAAACAGCAATACAGTTGGAAATTCGAGTATGAATATTATAAATGGAGGAGAAATTGCCTATCAGGATGGATGGTACTATTATAATAATGGAAAGGGAATTTATAAAGCCAGAGAAGATGGCTCTGAACGGGAACAGGTCATTGGAGAGACAGGAGATTCTCTAAATGTTGTTGGGGACTGGATGTATTATAGAAATAATGACGGTATCAGAAAAGCAAAGATAGATGGTTCAGTTGTATGGTCTATTAACTCAGAGGGGTATGAATTAAATGTTGTAGATGGATGGATTTATTTTTATGTGGTTGATTCTGGATTATATAAGATGAAAACAGACGAAACAGAAAAAGAATTGTTGGTAAGCGGATGGGCAATGCCTAACATAAATGTTGATGACGGCGAATGGATCTATTATTTTTATATGAATGGAAATCCTAATGGTATTTACAAAGTAAAAAAAGATGGAACTCAAAACACACTGTTATATAAACTTGAACAATTTGAACTTAAAAAAATGGCATTAAAAGAAGGAAAGTTATATTTTGTCAAACCATATAAGGGAATATTACGGCTCAACTGTGACAATGCACAAGTAGATTATATTTATGCAGTTAATGAGGAAATATATGAATATCTGGATGAAGAAAAATTTTCCTTGCTGGGTAATGACATATTTTTTGATTCCGATAATGGATCACGTAATGAAAAATATAAAATAAATCTGACGGATGAAACCAAAACAAAGCTTAATTCAGATCAAATCTATGATTATTTTCTTAATGATACCTATATCAAAAGAGTGGATAATAATGGAAATGTAAAATTTGAATTATACAATACTGATGGAGCAGAAATAGGTATGTTAGAATAGATTAAAAGTGGTGAAAGTAGAATAAAAGATAAAGAAAATGTTCTGATTAAACTGGCAGCTCTTATTACAAATGTAACAAGAGCTGCCAGTTTTCAGGGATTTTGGCAGATGTTGCTGTAGATATACAATTTTAGAGGGAAGCTATGAAAAAGAAGAGAATATTATATGGAATTTTAGGCATTGCAGTGATACTGATAATCTGTGGAGCTTTTTTTCTGTGGTATGGAAAAAAAGGAGATGCGCAGCCAGAGGAGGATGGTGAGAAAGTCTCAAGACAGGAATGGATTAAAACCCTGGGAGAGCATTCTGGTGCAACGGAAGGGTCGGATGAGGAAGACTATTTCAGCGATGTTGATACAGAAAGCGAATATTATCCCTATGTTCAGGCGGCAGCTGACTGGGATTTTATAGATAAAGGTGAGGAAGAATTTAAGGGAGAAGAGAACGCTACCGGTGAATTTATAGCAGTTACGGCGTTGAAATCCATTGGAGAACCTAAAATTCAGAGATACCTTGGAACAGAGGAAGCGCTAAAGAAAAAGGACTATGTGAAGCTGGCACTGGATTTGAAACTGGTGGATAAGAAACAGTTAAAACGTGGATTATCGGAAGACGAAGTGCGGGATGTGATAAAAAAACTGGATGAGCATTACTACGATACATTCTGGCCGAAAGATCTCGATGAGGTGGAATATCAGGACAATGTGAGACAACTGGAAGAAGGAACCGTCACAGCATTCAATGAGGAGAGGGGTATCTTACAGACAACAGAAAAGCTGAAGGAAGGAGAGGTGATTACCTTCCAGAAAGATGGTTTTGTTGTAATCCGAAAAGTTATCAGCATTTTAGAAGATGGAAGTTACGAGCTTGGAGTCCCTGAGATGGAGGAGGTTTTTAAAATTCTGAAGCAATCGGGAGTAAGTGAGCTGACTTTTCAGGATATTGTCAACTATTATGGAGAAGAAAATCTTGTGACTGCGCAGGCAGAGACTTCCGAAACTAATGCGGCTATGATGTCGGCTGGGACGTGGAATACTTCGGAATGGGAAGGATTTAAAATTGAAGTGGAGGAAGAAGACGGGAAATTAAAAATATATTATACAGACAATAAGACGGGTATGCGGCTTGAAATGCCTATTGCACCCGAACTGCCACAAAAGTTAAAGAACTTTTCAGCATCCATAGAGATTCAGAAAATGATTATAGCATCACAAATGGAATATTCCTGGAAGGATGGGTTGAAATATGCAAATGTGGTGCTAAATACAAAAGCAGATTTTAAGGGAGGGGCGACATTTGGGAAAATATATGAGAAGGATGATCAAAACAGTACTCCGGAGAATAAACAGAATGGGACAGTAAAGAAAGGTGACGGTGCGGAGAATAATCAAAACAGTACCCTGGAGAAAAAACAGAGTGGGACAGTAAAGAAAGGTGACGGTGCGGAGAATGATCAAAACAGTACCCCGGAGAAAAAACAGAGTGGGACAGTAAAGGAAGATGAAAGTACGGAGAATGATCAAAACAGCAGCCCGGAGAAAAAACAGAACGAGACAGTAGAGGATGAGGAAGCTGATAGTAAAGAGAAAATTGTATTATTTAAAACGAAGAAACCGATTGGAAACGGAATTATCGGAGTGGATGTTCAGGTATATCTTGTAATAACAGCTAAAGGAGAGATATATTTAGAAGCAGAAATTCCCATTGGAGTTAGTCAATATTATGAGAAAGGGAAAGGCTATCGAAAACCGATATTGGAGTACACACAGAAGGAGTGGACTTTTAGATCAAATACAGAATTAGAGGCCAAGGGAGCAGCGGCGCCTATTCTTGTAGTGGGACAATTTATGCCGATTATTGATGCTGAAATCAGCGTGGGCATAAAAGGCACGATGGATGTAGCGAGCCATGAAAATGGTCAATGCTGTGTAGATGTTGTTGCAGCGTATCCGCTCATCACTTTTTCAGTGGGAGAAACCGGGATAGAATATCCGACGTTTAAGGAAACAAATGAAAAAACAGATTCATCCGATCAAAAGCAAGAGAAATATAAATCGTTAATTGCACAATTAGGAATATCGAAAGAATGGGAACTGATAAATGAAGAAAATGCATGGAAAAGTATACATTTGCATTATGAAACTTATCCGGACGGTACAGAAAAATTTGTGAACGGATGTACCTATCAAAAAAAAGAGTTAGATGAAGAACTCATGAGTGAAATAGCAAAATTTGCTGGAACATATAAAGCAACAGATGCGGCAAATGCTGCATATGGAGAAGGAGAAGCATTATTGGATCTTATAGTGCTGGACGACGGAAGACTTAGAGATGGAGGTATTGCAAGTAGGCAGCCAATTTTGTACCCAAATCAACAACCGATGTTCGTTGAGAAAAGGGACGATGGTTCTTATTTATGTATCATTACAGATTCGACCGACTATGTTCAATGTAAATATTATATTTATCCACAAGGCGTTGTAGAAGAAAAATTTGCGGACGATTCCTATCTGGTGAATACAGTCTATATTCATGTTTTTCAGTCTGACGATGAAGAGGCTTTTGATATCATTTACTATCAGAATCCAGAAGAACAGCAAACAGACAGTGAAAAGAGCAACGAAGGGAATATCTATATGACCAATGAGCCGTCCATTCCAACTATGATGTTTGAATATCCAGACTCCTGGTATATTGATATTGACGCAGAAGAGTGTGAGAGCGACTATGAATCAGTTATACTAAAAAACGAGCGTGGTGCAGAAATTAATTACTATTCTTCAGAAATGGAATTCAGCAGATATTATGGGGGATATCATGAGGTTCAATATGCACACATGACAAAAGTAGCTGATGCATCTTTTGAGAATCCCGATCAAAAAGAACCGTATGTGGTAGCAAAGATAAAGGTATATGCATATGATGACGGAATGACAGAAGACGGAACTGTAATATATGATGGGGCAACCTATTATGCAGTTGTACCGGAACGTTATCTGGGCGATCAGGATTTCTGCGGAACCGGCTACATGGGGGTCTGTGCATTTGACTGTGGAAGATCGATCGTCATGCTGGCAGCTGCTCCGGATGGTGTTTTTGAAGAGAAAGAAGAAGACGAAGTAATCCAGATTCTGTCTTCGTTTCAAGTAAAAGAGTAACAGAAAGTAGGAAAGAAGCAGTTCCCGCCTTCCATTTGAGGTTGGGTAATTGGGAAAAAGTAATTGAAAACGACAGAATCCGGTAGTGACATAAAAACAGATGAACCCTTGCTGATATGGGAGAAATCCTTTTATTGTACAGGGCTTTATCTGGAATATGGGATCGGATGAAAAAACAGCTGGAAAGTATACAGTAGAAAACGGAAAAGAGAAAGAACAGAAGTTTTTAAGGAGGAACCAGAGATGGCGAGATATTTAGTAGGAGCAGATGATGACAAACCAAGTCTGATAGATGCAGTCAGGAATGCGAGTGATGGAGATATCATTGAACTCGAAGAAGGGTATTGTCCAAACGTCAATTATATCACTCTGAGTAAAAGCCTGAGTTTTATTGGACATGTAGTAAAAACGGAAGAAGGAAGAGAGGATTTTCGAAACACGATAACCAGCCGCTTTTTTATAGAGAAAGGAGCGTCTGTTTCTTTTAAGGGTTTGTGGATTTGTTGTGGAGAACCAAAGTGTAATATCATCAACTGTAACAGAAAGTCGAAGCTGGAAATGACGAATGTTGTGATTGAAAGTACGCAGACAGAGGAGAAGGTTTATCCAGTCATCTATGCAGAAGAGGAGTGTCAAATAAAATTTAAAGATGTAACAGTCTGGAAAAATGAGAAGTGGTCATTGAAAAGTTATTTTGAGAATTGCAATGTAGAAATCGACGACAGTGTATTTTGTGATTGCAACATCGTGGCGAAAAATACAGAAATTAAGATAAAAAATTCTGCAGTAAGATCGGTTGGGTTCTGCGTAGTTAACGCCTACAATTCAAACGTTACACTGAATAATGTGAGTGTTGAGGGGTGCGATAAAGAAAAACGCAGACCAGCGATTTGGAGTGAAAACAGTCGAATCATAACCAGCAATTGTACCGTTACACAGCCGGAATATGAATCTGCGGTGTATTTGATTAAAAATTCATATCTGCAATCAGATGATGATGATTTTGAATCTGTGTGTATGGATGATTCCAGGGGAATTTGCACTGCGTCCAAAATCAGAAATATCTTTAGTGCGGAAAGTCAATCTTATGTATGTATGAAAGAAGGAATGGAAATTTTGGGCAACATGAGTAGGAAGATTGACCTTTTGCTTGATGAAAACTCTGTATTCAGAGGAGATGTTCTGCGCTTAAATCGTATTGTTAATCCAAATCTGCGGATCAAAGGCTCATCTCTGATAGAACTTGATGAGGTGCTGTGCAGTGAAGGGGATGTATCGAATATTGGTATAGACATAGACGAGAGCAGTAAATGGGTTTGGCGGAAAGAAGAACAGAGCAATGAAATAACAGAGAAAGATGCAGAACAGAGCAAGGAACCGAAAAGCAGTGCACGCGAACAGTTAAATCAGATGATTGGTCTTAAAAGTGTCAAGAAAGAAATCGACAAGATGCTTCATTTGGCTGAATTTAACCGTCAGAGAATTGCAAAGGGTCTGCAGCCACAGGAACAGTCCTTTCATTCCGTATTCCTCGGAAATCCAGGAACCGGAAAGACGACGGTTGCGCGGCTGATCGGGGAAGTGCTTTACGAATCCGGGGCCTTTAAAAGTGATGAATTCAAGTTGATAGAAGCATCGGAACCGGACTTTATTTCAGAAAATGTCGGTGGAACGGCGCAACAGACACTGGCGCTGCTTGAGCAGGCAAAGGGAGGCGTTCTGTTCATTGATGAGGCGTATGCATTGAATAAAAAAGGGAGCAGTGTCGACTTTGGTATTGAGGCAATCAACACGATAATAAAATATATGGAAGACCACCGTGGAGAGATCATGATTATCTTTGCCGGTTATACGAAAGAGATGGAACAGTTTTTGAAAACGAATCCGGGATTGGCTTCGCGTGTTCCGAATAAATTTGTATTTGAGGATTACACACCAGATGAAATCGTGGAAATTGGAGAACGGGATCTGGAGAAAAAGATGTACACGTTTGAAGATAGAGAATATTATGCACAGCAGGTAAAACGCGCTTATCATGCATCGCTGGACCACAGCAATGCCAGATGGATTCGCAATTTTAATGAGAAACTACTGAAAGTATTTGCAGAACGCGTTATGAATAACGGAGAAGAGGATTTAGAGACGATCAAAAAAGTTGATCTGGATGCAGCACTGGCACAGGGAAAATATCAGAAAGCTGAAAATGAAGACGATAGAGAGCAGGCATTTGATCGACTGCAGAAGATGGTTGGTATTGAAAAGGTCAAAGAACAGGTCAACCGCTTTATTTCATTGGCAGAACTTAACCAGCGGCGTGAGGAACAGGGACAGATGAATCAGGATTTTACATTACATTCTCTGTTTCTTGGAAATCCGGGAACCGGAAAAACAACAGTTGCCCGGATTATTGGTGAAGTGTTGTACCAAAAAGGGATTATTGCAGAAAAGAAATTTATCGAGGCATCACGCAGCGATTTAGTAGCTGGTTACGTTGGTCAGACAGCGCTTAAGACAAGAGAAGTGCTGGAATCAGCACTTGGAGGTGTATTATTTATTGACGAAGCTTATTCTCTGAATTCAGACAGTCAGAATGATTTTGGTCTGGAAGCGATAAATGAAATTTTAAAATTTATGGAAGATCACCGCAAAGATATGGTTATTATCTTTGCCGGATATACGAAGGAAATGAATGAGTTCTTGAAACAAAATTCAGGTCTGGCCAGCCGTATTCCACATACCTTTGATTTTGAAGATTATACACCGGAGGAGATTGTCCAGATCGGCTTGATGGGGATACATAACGCTGGTTATGTGGTAGATGAATCGTATTACAGTGAAGTTGTAAAAAATAATTATACGCAGTCAAAAGAACATAGTAATGGGCGCTGGGTAAGAAATTTGAACGAACAGTTGATTATGGTCATGTCTGATCGGGTGGCTAAATCTGAAGATGCTGATATCAATACGATTTTAAAAGAGGATCTGGATGTAATTGCAATCCATCATCAGATAATAGGTTAAGAATTGTTGTTTATAGTAGCCAAAAGTAAAATGTTGCGTTATAATAAAATTGTCGAAATTCACAAGAAATATAGGAATGAGGAGGGAAAAAAGTGAAGAAAATAAGAATTCCGACAATGATGCTGGGCATTATGTTCCTACTGCTTGCCTGTGGGAAAAATGTTGATTCAAAAATACAAGCAGAAAATATTTCGAAGGCAGAATCGGAAGCGGTATCGCAAGATACAGGAACAGAGTCTGAAGTGAAACTGGAAGAAACACCAGATATTTCGCCAACGACAATAGAAGAACAAAACGAAACTGCAGTAGAAAGTGAATCTGATGAGCAAGAACCGGCAACAATTCCTGAACCAGTGACCATGTATATCAAAAAACCAGCAGATCTTAGAAACGAGCCAAATACAGAAGCAGAGATTATAGCGAATTTAGAGGCTTATGAGGAGGTTGAGGTAATTGAAAGCAGAGGTGAATGGTCTAAAATTTCATATCAAGGACAAATTGGTTATATCTTAAGTGAATTTCTTACGGAAGAAAATAAGATTGCCGACAGCCGCTTGATTGTGATTGATGCAGGGCATCAGGCACAGGGAAACAGTGAGCAGGAACCGATTGGGCCGGGTGCATCGGAGACAAAGGCAAAGGTTGCGTCAGGAACGATGGGAACGGCCAGTGGAGTTCCGGAGTATGAATTAACGCTTAGTGTATCATTGAAATTGGAAGAAGAGTTAACAGCGCGTGGATATCAGGTAATTATGACACGTACTACGAACGATGTTGATATCAGCAATAGCGAAAGAGCTCAGATTGCCAATGAAGCAAACGCAGATGCTTTCGTAAGAATACATGCGAATGGATCTACGGATGCTTCGGTTAGTGGAGCAATGACAATGTGCCAGACGAGAGCTAATCCATATAATGGAGAACTGGCGGATGAGAGTAAAAGGTTATCGGAAACAATTTTGGATTCATTATGTGATGCTACGGGATGTGAAAAGCAATATGTATGGGAAACTGATACAATGAGTGGAATTAATTGGTGTACAGTTCCGGTTACTATTGTGGAAATGGGATATATGACAAACCCGACTGAGGATTTGGCAATGGAAACGGAAGAATACCAGATGAAAATTGTACAGGGTATCGCAAATGGATTAGATCAGTTTTTCCAGGAATAAAAAATGAGGAGGAGAGAAGATGCGTTGTTCAGAATGCGGAAGAGAAATACCTGATGATAGTGTATTTTGTCCTGAATGTGGGAAACAGCAAACAATCGGGCAGAAACCTCAAAAAGAAAAAATGAAACGTTGTACGAATTGTGGATGCAAGATACCGGAAGACAGTGCTTTCTGCCCAGAGTGCGGTAAGCGCGTGGAAAAAGAAGTAGTTCATGTGCAAATAAAACCCAAGGAGCAAAAAGTACGACAAGAACCAAAGAAGATTCAAAGAGCACCTAGGGATGATGCAAGACTGAAAAAAAGAAATAAAATGATTGCTTTGTGTGCAGGAATAGCACTGGGACTTTGTGTTATCATTCTTGTTTTATCCGCGGTGATTAAACCATCTATTAATTTGAACAAATATACAACAGTCTCCATCGATGGCTATAATACAGTAGGGCAGGCAACGATGACCTTTGATTATGAAAAATTCGAAGATGATTATGGGAAAAAGCTAACAAATATCATTCGAAAAAAGCGTATTAATAGTTATCAGGGTTCAGCAGCAAGACAGTTTTTATCAGATTGTGTTAGCGGAGCGTTAGACAAAGAGACAGGGCTTAGTAATGGAGATGTTGTTACATATACATGGCACTGTAATGATGAGATAGCCCGTTCTACTTATGGATATAAACTAAAATATGAAAATATAGCGGTTAAAGTCAAAAAACTGGAAGAAGCGAAAAAATTTGATCCATTTGAAGGAATGCAGGTGACATTTGAAGGAATCGCTCCTAATGGTTCTGCAAGTATGGAAGGAAATCCATCAGAAGCTGCAGCACAGGACTTCAATTATGAACTTGACAAAAGCGAAGGCCTTTCCAATGGAGATACAGTAACAGCAACTGCATATATGTATGATGAAGATGCGACAGACTATTGTCTCCAGAATTATGGAATGGTGCCGGAATCCCTAACAAAAACATATACAGTTAGTGGATTGGATAGCTATGTAAGCAAAATTTCAGAAATATCGGATGAAAGTTTAAAAGAGATGCAGTCACAGGCGGAAGATGTTTATAATGCAGATATAGCTCAAAACTGGAGTGAAAGCGAAAAATTAAAAAGCCTTACTTATATTGGAGATTATCTGCTTATTAACAAGGATGACGAGGATTATTGGGGAAGCAACAATATTCTCTATCTTGTTTATAAAGCACAGGTGGAAGATACATATTCGAAGGAAAGCAAGACCTACACGGAAACAAACGATATCTATTGGTATATTTGTTACTATGATTTATTAGTGGATTCTGATGGTGTTACAACTGTTGATGTAACAAGTCATGGAACACCGAGCAGCAGTGTTGAAATTAGAGTGGATGAAACAGATGATAGCTGGGGAGGAAAAACGTGGTATTACGATGGATATAAAACGCTGGATGAATTATACAAAGCAGCCGTAACATCCAATTTGGAATCCTATAAACATGAAGATAACGTAGATGAAAAACTTGCTGCTGTGACAGAATCAAAAACGACAGAAACGGAAAATAAACAGGAAAATACGAAAGAAAATGAGTCTGAGTCAGAAAATGGTATGATATTTCCTAACAGTTCGGAAGTTGAAATAGCTTCTGAAGATATTAAAAAACTGTCAGATGAAGATCTGAGATATGCGGTTAATGAGATCTATGCGAGACATGGATACATATTTAAGGATGATCAGCTTCGGACTTATTATGAGCAGTATGACTGGTATAAAGAAACTATAAAACCAGAAGATTTTTCTGACAGTGTTTTTAGCGATGTAGAAAAAAGAAATGTTCAAGCGCTTCAAAAAGAGCGTGATGCAAGAAGTAATTAACGGAGGTGGAGAAAATGGCATTTTGTAGATTTTGCGGAAAAGAACTGGTAGATGGAAAATGCGACTGCCAGAAGTTTCAGGAGTTTATGGAAGAAAATAGGAAGGATGAAAGTGATTTCTATCAAAAGACAGAGCAGGAACAACAATACCAGCAGGAATATCAGCAGGAGGAAGACTCCTATCAGGAATATCAGCAAGAAGCAGAGCAGCAGTATCAGCAGCCCTATGAGAAAAGACATGAACCTTTCTTGGTACAGTCATTTCAGCCGGATTTTTCTTCGTTCAGCAGTTTTGTTTCATCGGTTAGGGACCAATCTGGTGTGAGCGAACCTTCCAGCAATGCGGGCGATCCGTTTGAATATAATGTGCCAATTGTTCCGGACTGTGTAAAACCAGAGGAAAATGAGGTTGTTGTAAAACAGTATAATATTGCCAGACTGCGGACAAGACTCAAATTTATGAAGGCAGAAGGTCGTTTGATGGTTACTAACAGAAGAATTCTTTTCCGAGCAGCTGGAACCTCGCTTACAGGAAATCTGCTGCAGGAACATGAATTTGATTTGGATGAGCTGGCTGGCATTGAAATGCATAAAGATTACAAATTCAGCTTATTGAATCTGTTTGGCAGTATTGCAATTGAGGTACTGGCGCTTTACTTAACAATAGCACTGTTTTCAAATACTGGAAATGGTGGAACAATAGCGGTAGGAGTAATCCTTGGTCTTCTTGGTATCGTTCCGACGGTTATTGTATATAAACATCCATGGCTTAAACTGTTGTGCGCGGGCATCAGCGTTGCCTGCTTCCAAATGGCAATCAGAGCATCTATGAGCAGAAGCAGCTTCTTAAGTCTCTTATTGATTGTTGCATCAATCGTTTATTTACTTGACCTGATTATCGTCTGCTTTGTGCCGAACCTTGTAATTAAAATTAAGGTAAAAGGAGCTCATGCGGCTATTCATATTGGAAGTCAGAGATCTTTATTACAACGCCGTGGTGAAAATGAAGAATATTCAGGATTTGTTGAAGTGCTTCCGTGGGAAGATACGGTTATGGCTATGAATGAGCTGGGCGCGTTAATTGATGACCTTAAAAAACAGGGTGATTATGCGATTGATAAATGGTCGAAATAAATTATAATTAATGAATGATTGCTGGCATAGAGGATATGCTGGCAATCGTTTTAGATGGAGGAGTTTATGATTGAATTTAAAAATATAAAAGAAAATGCAATGAAGGCATATGAAAAGGGCGAAATTTTTGAGTTTTTGTTGGGCTATAACGGATACAATTTGAGAGTAATAGATGTTCCCGTAGATGTGCCTACGGATTGGACGAGAATCATTCCGTACGGTATATATGCGATGTATGAGGAGTCATCAGATAAAAAAGTAAAGAAAGAATATGAGCAGGCGATAAGAAAGGCTATTAAAGGAACACCTAAGGAATTGTGGTGCGCCGTTAATATACTGTATTTTCAAATAGATCAAGAAAAAAGGGGCAAAGCACCATTTGTGGTAGACAAAGATATAGTATTAGGAATAAAAAGAACGATTATTAATTCTCGAACAGAATTAAAAAAAGAATTTCCATATGGGAAAAACGGATGGAATATGTATGAGGATATTTTAAGGCTTAATGCTAACTTTGAAGGTGATTGGGGTGTAGGATTTCTTAAGTAACTAGGAGGTGCGGTTGGAATGGGTGGTTTTGAGACTTCAAAATTTAATAATGGGGCTTCGTATTTAGTTAGCGATAATTCTTATAAACAGTATTGTAAGAATCAAAAAAGTTTAGGTCGAGAAGATAATAAAAATGGAAACTTATTTTGCGCGCCCAGTGATGAAATTGACATGGCTATTGCTAATTCTAATGGAGATATTCATAAGTTAGAAGCGCAATTAGGTTTAGATGAAGGAGCGTTAGGGGACGGCCCTATTCATCGTATTGATATAAATAATCCTTTTGAACACAATTTAAGAGAAGCAACGGGAGAAGAAACGGGGGCAAATTGTTTTTTTAATACCCCCAGAGATGATGATGGAAATCTTCCACATATTGAATTTCTCCAAGAATTAGATAAAAAAAGCAATGAATATGTTACTGCTAGAGATGCAGAGGGACGTGAAATAATAGATGTTGAGAAGACAAGCCCTGAGGAAATAGCAAAACTTAGAGGTAGATATGCAACAAGTGATGGAGTTAAGCATGATGCAGATTTAACAGGATATGAATATACTACAAGTGGTGGAATCTACGAAGGAGTTACGGATCAAATACTAAATACACCTGATAATGTTTCATATTGGACTATTGAAGGATGGGGAAAGGGAAAAAATGGAGAATTAAGAATTAGTTTAGATAATGAAGCTTATCCAAAGTTGGAAACGTCAGCTAATGAAGATTTGCTGGAGAAGAATTCGGTTGAACAAAAAAATGCTAGGAAAATTGAAGAAGATACAGAGCAACAGACAATTGATCAAGATAAGGAGAAAACTGATCAGAAATCTTCTGAACTAGATGAAAAAAATAGTATGGAGGAAAGTGGAGGGTCCACCGATTCAAGCGTTGACCGAGAAGACGAAATAGGAGAAAGTCAAAATGCGATGGAAGAAGGTCAGAATGCTCCAGCAGAAAGTGGGGAAAATGTCGATTCGAGCGCTAGTGAGAAGGGTGGAGAAGTTGATTCACAGAATAATACACGAACGGAAAAAGATCAGGAACATACGGTAGGAAGTGAAGGAGAGGCACAAGATAATACCAGAGAGAAAAATGCAGAAAGTCAGAGTAACGCGGAGTCTGGAAATCAAAACAATACAGAAGAAGGTGAAGCAGTAGAAAGTCGGAGTCCAGTCAAGGAAAGTGGAGAGTCTGCAGATTCAACCATTGGCCAAGAAGGTGAAACAGAAGAAAGCCAAAACGCGATGGAAGAAGGCCAGAATGCTTCAGAAGAAAACGGAGAGGACGTTGATCCGAACGTAAGAGAAGAGAGCGAAGAAGCTAATTCACAGAACGGTACAGGTTCGGAAGAAGTGAGGGATGACCAGAATCAGGCTGTAGGAGGCGAAGGAGAAAATCCAGATTCTACTGGCAATGAAGACGTAGAAAGTCAGAACAAGAGTGAAGTAACCGAGCAATCTGAGGAGCAAAACAATACCGAGGAAAGTGGAGAAGTAGAAAACCAGAATCCAACCGAGAAAAGTGGAGAATCCGCCGATTCAAACGTTGGGCAAGAAGGTGAAACAGGAGAAAGCCAAAACGAGATGGAAGAAGGGCAGAATGCTCCAGAAGAAAACGCGAACGAAAGAGAAGATGGCGAAGAAGCTGATTCACAGAAGGGTACAGATTTGGAAGAGGAGGGAGATGCCCCGAATCAGACTGTAGGAGTTGAAAGAGAAAATCCAGATTCTACTGGCAATGAAGACGTAGAAAGTCAGAACAGCGGAGAAACAACTGAGCAACCTGGGGATCAAAACGATGCAGAGGAAAGTGAAGGAGTAGAAAGTCAGAATCCAACCCAGGAAAGTGGAGAATCCGTCGATTCAAACGTTGGGCAAGAAGGTGAAACAGGAGAAAGCCAAAACGCGATGGAAGAAGAGCAGAATGTTCCAGAAGAAAGTGGAGAGGACGATGCAAGCAATGCACTCAACACTGCGAAAGGAGATAAAGAAGAGGAGAATCAAAACACAACAGGAGAAAGCCAAAGTCCAACAGAAGAAAATGAAACAGAAAATAATCAGAATAGCGCTGCAAAAGGAACAGAAGATAACGATCAAGAAAATTCTGATAACAATGTGAAAAACGGAGAATACGGAGAAAATGCCGCTCAGGGAATGCCAAATGACTCAGAAAACGCTCAAGAAACCGCTGGACAAGGAGAAAATATGTCTGAAGGAATGCCCACTAAGTCAGGCGAAGACCAAAGTAATGGAGAATGGGAAGGAAACGCTTCAGAAAAAATGCCAACGGAATCAGAAGAATCCCCAGAGGCAGGCGGGCAGAAAGCAGATACATCTGAAGGAATGCCGAATGAATCAGGAGGAGATCGAGAAAACGGAGGAGAGGATGGAAATACATCTGAAGGAATGCCAACTAATTCTGGCGAAGATCAAGGCAGCGGACAAATGGCAACTGGTGCATCTGAAGGAATGCCAAGTGATTCCGGAGCTGCGGGATCAAGTGAGGCACAAGCGCCTTCTACACCATCGCAGTCTGATGGAATGGGAATGTAGAACGAGTAATACATAAGGAGAAAAGTGTATGGCAATATTAGGAGGAAGTCGATTAGGACGGCCGAATACAAATATGAGTCAGCCGCATCAGAATGTTCAACAACAACCATCTGCGAATAGAGGAAATGAACCCTCTGAGAAAAATGTTACTTCAAAGGTAGAAAGAAATCAGAGAGATTCAGTTCTGTTCGGAAATGAATTAAAGCAAAGTGCGCCGGATATTAGTGACTCATCACCAGTTATGTATTTTAAGGGAAAGGATAATCAGGGAATTCATAGAAACATACCTATTTCAAAAAGTGTACTGAGCAGACACTTAATGCTGATTGGAGGAATAGGAACTGGAAAGACAAATGCATTCTTTCAAATGTTGGGTCAGCTTAATGAATCATTAACACAAGATGATGTGATGATAATTTTTGATACTAAAGGCGATTTTTACAAGGAATTTTATAGACCAGGAGATGTTGTAATCAGCAATGATGAAACTGCTGTTGGTCCGGATGGAAGCCCTGATTATTGGAATATCTTTAATGAAATAGCCGATGGAGAACAACAATATGCAAGCGTGCTTGAAATTGCAAAAAGTTTATTCAAGGAAGCCTGTGAGAAAACCAATCAGGTATTTTTCCCAAATGCGGCCAGAGATATTTTTATGTCTGTTATGCTTCATTTTTTACGATACAGTGAAAAATCTGGAAATAAAAACTATTTGAACAATGCTGCATTAATTGATTTTATTAAATCCAGAACTTCCACTGAATTGAGAGGAATGCTACAGTCCTATTCGGACATGAGAGCTATGACCAGCTATATTTCTTCTGATGAATCACCACAGACACAAGGTGTTTTATCAGAACTGCAACAAATAGTCAGAAATATTTTTGTGGGTAATTTCTGTAAAAAAGGAACACTTGGATTGAGGGATCTGGTAAGAAAAAAGGGGGGAAGAAAAATTTTTATAGAATATGATCTCAGCTACGGTGAAATGCTTACACCAATATATAGTCTGATGTTTGATATGGCGATCAAAGAAGCACTGGGAAGAAGCAGAAGTGATGGAAATGTATATTTTATTACAGATGAGTTTCGACTTTTGCCCAATTTGGAGCATGTGGATGATGCCGTAAATTTTGGACGCAGTCTTGGCATAAAATTTATGATTGGAATTCAGAATGTTGAGCAGATATATGATAACTATGGAGCTGAACGGGCACATAGTATTATGTCTGGATTTTTAACTTCTTTGAATTTCAGAGTAAATGATCCTAAATCAAGAGATTTTATTAAAGAACAATTTGGAAAGAATAGAAAAATCGAAGTGTATTCTACCAATGTTCAAAGCAAGGGAATGGTAGAAGAACGGCGTGATGGCTATGTCGTTGAAGATTGGGATATAACAAACCTAAAGGTTGGACAGGCTATTATTGGATTCCCAGAGTATGAACCTTTTGTATTCCAATTTGATTTATGGGATCAGAAATAAGATTTAAATTTTGAAGATGGGGAGGGAGACCTCCCCTGTTGTGTATAAAAATAGTATAAGTGCCCACAAAACTTTGGAGGAATTTTTTGGATTTTAAAAAGAAAGTAAAAGAAAAGCAAATTTGGGTCAGGGAAGAAGATCTTCAGAACATCCCATCCATCTTGAAAAAAGAATACCAGCTTTTACAGCAAAGTGTTCAAAACGATGATATCTGTGGAGCCTTATTCCGCCTGAAAGACATTTACGAGATCTGCATCAAACTGCCATCTATCCTGTCGATCATCACGATCAGTGCCCGAATGGAAAGGGACCGTGCCTTTGTCCGAATGCCAGAGACGCAATTAAAGAAAGAACAGGAAGATTTTCTCACGGGCAGGGAAGTACCAGAGAGCGATTCCGAACAGCAGGAGAAATTTAGATACATTTTATCACATATGGTAAAGGAACCGCTGTCGATCGGGAACTGGAGACAGATTACTTCAAGTATCGTTGAGAATGCGGGGATATTTGCGCTTGATAAGGATCTGAAAGAAATTCTGGAAAGAACTCTATTGTTGTTCCAAGTCAAACCCCGAAAGGTACGGGAACAGGGGCGGTATGAAGATGTGGGGAACTGGAGAAATAAGACGATCGGTCACGGTACGCTTTTTATCAATACAGAAGCGTATTGGGAACAGGTCTACGACTTGGTGCAGGGACTGTTCTTGTATTTTGGAGGGAATGGGAATACTCCTCTGAAGGAGTTTTATGGCCGGATTTCCATTGAAAAAGAGAGCGATGGTTCCAGTGTGCTGAAAGTAGGAGAACAGACGTACCCGATTTCGGAATATATTTATTCTTTTGAAGAGAAAGACTATTTTTTTGATTCCTACTACAGCAGACAAAAATATGCCGAGATCACAAATTATCTGGATGCACCGCGGCGGTTAAAAAATAATCCTTATTATGAGAATATATATTCCATGCTAGATGGAAGAAAAAAATCCCAGCGAAGAAAAAAAGAACGGCAGATTACCAAGAGCAGTGACCGTGAAGCATATGCATGTCTGAATTGTGCGCCTGGCTATGAGAAACCGGAGTTTGTACTGGATGAAATCAGAACTTTTATGGAAGAACATGACAGAGGGGTTCTTCACATTCAGATGGAGCGAGGAATGGGAAAATCCACCCTGGCGCACGGACTGGATGGACGATGTCAGAGAGGGATTCTGCAGGAAGACTTACATGCAGTGGTGCGGGTATACCATATTCGTGATATGCAGCTTCGGGAAGAAAATCAGGCAAGAGACTTTTTTACCGCATTGAACAGCAGTCTGGTTTCCTTTGCCGGCGGGCAGCTGGAAATGGATAATGAAGACTATTACATAGACGGAGAAGATATCCGACAGCAGATGGAACACGGAGGAAAGAATGCGCCTGCAGCATTCTGCCAGTATCTGGAGCTGTTTCGGGAGCGCTACGAAGAGGAACTGAACGATTACGAGGGAACAGAAGAAGAACGGAAACTGGTTTACATCCTTGATGGAATCGACGAATTAAGCAGCACGGCAGGTTCCGTTTTGGCTGCGATCCCGGATCATGTCTTTTTGAATGCTCTTCCGGAAAGAAAAGGAAATCATATTTATCTGATTCTTCTTTCCCGCATCGAGGATGAGGAAGATCTGCAGGGAATGGCAAAAGAATGGATTCGGGAAGCGGAGAAAAAAGCTGGCAGGATTGTCCGCTTTGACGGCGGAAATGACCGCTATCTTGCAATGCTGAAAAAATATTTGCAGAAGAATTACAAAAAACTGTCAGATGAGCAGGCGAATGATATCATAGAGAAGGCACAGCGGAAATTTTTGTATATCCGGCCGTATCTGGCAATGGGAGACAGTGTGCTGAAAGCAGATACAAAAATCACCGCGTATGATGTTGCAACAAATTATATGGAAAAACTGCAGAAACGGTATTGTGGAACCAGCCTTCATACCCTGCAGCTGATCAGCGCAGCAATCGCAGTTCTGGGATCTGCGACACTGCGGGAGATCTGTGAACTCGTGCTGTTTACCGGAATATCCTATGATGTCGTTGGTGTACTGAACGATATTCTTCCACTTTTGACCGTAAAAAGAGCCGCCGGAGAGAACCGGTATGAATTTGCGAATGAAGCGTATGGGCAGTATATATTCGAAAGTCTTTCGGAAGCTGCTGAAGAAGCAGTATGCAGATACCGGATCAGTCTGGTCAGCTGGTGTCAGACGGCAGACTGGAAAGAAGAGGGTTATGGAAAGCAATGGGGAGAGTATGTAAGAAGAGCATTAAACGTTGATGGCGCTGCCAGACGGATGGACTTTGGTGAGACAACGGAGGAATACGTAAAAAGTCTGATCCATATGCAGTATGACAGAGCACCGCAGACGTATTATGCCAGCCAGATCAATGAAAACCTGCAGTGTGATGTTTTGTGGCAGATCAGACTTCTGCATTACGGAAAAATGCAGATCTTATCCGCAGAAGATTTTAGAAAAATTCCCATTCAGTTTCAAAAACGTGCACCCTGGTATCGTGAATCCTGGTATCGTGAATCCGATCGTCTGGCATGTGAATATACACAGGAACTAATTTCACATTGTATGGAACATGGGAGCGTGGACGAGTGGTTTCAGGTATTCACGGCGGATCGGATGAATCTGAGAGATGATCTTGACGCATATTCTGATGAACCGAGAATGGCTGCTGTTCGGGAGATTGTTGGAGCTTGGAAAGATCAGGAAAGTGCCGTGACGTTTTTTGTAAATCTGGTAAAACAGGATAGAAAGGACCAGAGAGGATTTTTTTCCGGGCATTCCTACGGAGTTTATCTGGAGCAGCTTCTTCCGCTCGTTCGGGATGAATCGCTTAGAAATAAAATTTATGATGGACTGCTGGACGCCTATGATATGCTTGCAGATGCTGTTTCACAGCAGCCGGAGCTGGGAAAAATAGATCAGAACAGAAAAGAAACGATGCTTCGTATTTTAGAAATGGCAGAGCAGCAAAAAGAACTGGAAAATGATGAACGTATTTCAAAAATAAAAAAAGTTATTTTCTGGGAAAATATTGTAAATCACACAATCGTTCAACTGGAAGAACTGGCCGAGAATATTACATCTTTCCGGCCAGAGGAATACAGCGATAGATTGTTCCTTCTGCGGTTAAGGGAAGAAACTTTAACGGAAGAACAGTTGAAGCGATATCAAATGGCGGTCATCCGAAATGTTGCAAATCTGCTGGAATATCTGAAGAAAATTTTCGAGGGGCAGAATGCGGAGGCCGTCTATCCCTGGCTGAGGGAACGGTATTTTCGAAGAAATTTTGAATTCTTCCCGCAGGAATCGGAAGGTCTGATTGTGGAATATCTGGAGCTTTTTGAGCAGGTAATTAAAATCTATGGAAAAGAAAACAAAGTGGAGCGGATTGGAAGACTTGAGGATATGTTTCTTACTTTTCTTCGGGCTTATGATCAAAAGGTAAGAGAAAAAAGTATCGGTCTGTATTCGAATTACATCGAAGAAGAAAAAGTAGATTGTCAGCAGAAGATGACATCCTGGGAAAAAACGTATGCGGTGTATTACAGCTCCGGTACGTTTATCGCAAAGAAAGATGCAGGAGATGGCATTCTGATCATCGTCAATCGTTTTACGGAAAAATATCTGCAGGAGCTGTATGAGGAGGATCTGGAAGCATACGAGGAGTTAAACAGAAAAATCGAAGAAAGCTATGCGTCGATCCATTTCCGAGAGAATTATATTCGGGGGGATCAGGACTATCAGCTCATGCTCATTCCCTCCTATTATAACTGGATCTGCATCCGGTATGAAAGAAGTCTGGAAAAGAAAGATGGACGGACATCCGAAGAACTGTTTCAATGGATGGCGTGTGAGTATGCATGTCTTATGGAAAAAGTAACGGGGCTGTTGAGAAGCGAGACAGATTTGATTCATAAAAGTGCTGTTCTGATTGAGATAAAAAGATTTTCCAGAGAATTGCTCCGTCTGTCAGAACTGATCCCGGATGAGATCGCGACAGCAGAAGGAACGAAGAGAGCGCTGCTGGCAGAATTAGAAGAGCTGGCTGAAAAGGCCGAGCAGCCAGACGTAATCAGAAAAGTGACAGAAGAAATCGAGAGGAGCTGGAGGCAGTGAGAAAAACATAAGAGAAGAGAGAAGGGATCATTTTGGCATATAAAGAATTAATTGGAAGCTTTGATGAAGTGCGGGATTACATCAGAGAATTTTTTATTTATGGTATTAAGAAGCGCAGTGATTTTTCGGACAAGAGCGGAAGAACATACGACAATCGGCGCAGACAGATCGAAAGCTGGCTGGATGGTTATATGTCATTTCAGCAGTCTGCCTCCGGAAAAGCACAGATCATTTCTGTCGACAGCAGAGAGGTGGTTCACAACCCGCTTTATAAGGCGTTTAAAACAAAGAACTTTTCCGATTATGATATCCTGCTGCATTTTTGCATTCTTGATATGCTGGCAGGAGGAAAAGAACTGGCATTCCGAAACATTGCCGGTGAATTGCAGGAATATGGATTCTCCGGAGAGGAGAATGTGATTAATGAAAGAACGATTCGATTAAAATTGCAGGAGTATGAGAAACTTGGAATTCTAAAAGTCAGAACAGAAGGAAAGAAAAAGCAGTATTATTCTCTGTCGGCGGATGCGGTTGATCTGGTTTCCTGGCAGGATGCAATTGAATTTTTCTCTGAAACAGAGCCGATGGGCATAGTTGGTTCCTTCTTGCTTGATCGAAAAGAACTGGCGGGATGCCCGTCCAGTTTCTGGTATAAACACCACTATATGCTACATGCCATTGACAGTGAAATTGTTGAAGCAATATTGGAGGGGATTACAGAAAAGAAATATCTGGAGCTTGTTGCAATCGGTAAAAAACAGCAGGAGAGAAAAATTAAACTATATCCGATCAAGCTATATGTCAGCACGCAGAATGGAAGAGAATATGTTCTGGGTCATGTATCTGGAGCAGCAGGGCTCGATTTCATCCGGGTGGACAGGATAAAGAAGGTGAAAACAGGAATAAGATGTGACGAATATCAGAAGTTTGAAAATGAATATCAGGCGAGCAAATCCTATTTGTGGGGAGTTAGCTCCGGAAGTGCGAAGGACATTACGCACATTGAAATGACAGTAAAGGCAGCGGAGGGCGAGGAGTTTATCGTAAGACGTCTGGAACGTGAAAAAAGAAATGGCCGTGTCTATAAGATCACAGACCAGCAATACAAGTATGTTGTTGATACATACGATGCGATGGAACTAATGCCGTGGATTAGAACGTTTATGGGCAGAATTGAAAAACTGGAAAGCAGTAATCCGCAGCTGAAAAAGAAATTTAATCAGGATATGGAGCAGCTGTATTCCATGTACTTTGGGGAGGTGCAGAATGATATTTCATGAGATATACGGAAAGTATTACCGCGCGGTAGCAGAAATTTTGGATGCCGCTTTGAAAGAAGAGATTTCCGACAAGACGATCTGGAAAATTGTGAAGGAAAAGGCTTTTGCAGAAAGCAGCCTGACGATTCCGAAGGAATTATCGGAAAAAGGAAAATGGCCGCTTCTGAATGAAGAGAAAAGAGCAGTTATCCACAGAAAAACCAGCATGCCGCTCACGATAATGGAAAAACGATGGTTAAAAGCTTTGCTGGCGGATCCAAGGATTGCCTTATTCCAGCCGGAGCAGACGGGACTGGAGGACGTAGAACCGTTATTTCAGCCAAAAGACATTGTGCTTTTTGACCAATTTGCAGATGGGGATCCGTATGGAGACGAAACCTATACTAAGCTTTTTCGTCAGATCCTGTCAGCGGTAAAAAAGAAAAACTCTATCCGGGTTTTATATCCATTAAAAAATGGAACCGAGAAATGGATCAAATGTAATCCGGTTCGGTTGGAGTACTCCTTAAGGGATGACAAATTCCGATTGATTTCGGTATACAAAGGAAGAATTAATACAATCAGTGTTTCTAAAATCATCCAATGCGAAACCATCGGATCTTTTAGAATGGCGAAGATAAAAGAAGAAGTGCATGATAAAAGAACTGTGGAACTTTTAGTAAAGGATGAAAGACAGGCACTGGAAAGAGTTATGATGCAGTTTTCGATTTATCAGAAAGCCACGGAAAGGATAGAAGAAAATAGCTACAGAATTACACTGACCTATGAAGCAGAAGATGAAATCGATCTTATGATTCAGATTTTGTCGTTTGGAACAAGCCTGAAGGTTGCTGGTCCGGAAGCCTTTGTGGAACAGATAAAAAACAGATTAGAGATGCAGAAACGTTGCGGCCATTGAGGTCGCAACGTTTTTTGCACAAAAAGGGGTTGCCGAGCGCCTATACTGGGATTCATCAAAGAGCAAATTATGCCTGTAAAAAACACAGATGAAAACCGGGAGGAAACGGAGCATGGAACTTTCAAGAGAAGATAAAATGATCAAACAGCTTTGCAAAACATTTAAAGAAGGCACGGATTCCTATTGGCTGAACACGCAGAGATATATTGAAGTGGCCGCAAAATATAACTTCGATCCAAGAAGAATGCAGATCAAAATGGAAATGCTGGATCTCGGTGTAAACGAAAAAATTCCAAGCAAAAAGACGATCGGACGTGTGATGGATTACTGCAGAGGTCTGGTACGGAATAATTACAAAGATCCATCCATTACCATCTCGACCATCAAACTTCTCGGAGAAGCGTTATGTGGAGATGCCTATGCCTTTCTGATCAAAATAGAAAGAGAAAATATCCTGAAAGTAGGCGCGGAGGTGCAGGAGATTTACGGCGAGGGAAATTTAAACCATGTGTATGCGATGATGAACGAGCTGATCTACTGGATTGCCGAATCACAGTATTATAACTATAAACCGGGAACGGAAGAAAACGGAGAAGCGTTTTTCGAGAAAAAAATCTGGGCAATCCGGAAAGAAATTGATAACCGTTTCTGGAACAACAGAGAGTACTGCGAAAAGCTGCATCGACTGGCTGACGATGTGGAACATCTTGTCTGCGTGTGTGAGATTCCTGGCGTGGCGGAGCGCTGGTATAAGGTAAATCCAAAGCTGCGGTATTTTGACTGCGTATTCCAGTTTATCGAAGAAAAACCGGATCTGTATCAGCAGATTAAAGAGGGAAAATTTAACGACGAGGAAGGCTTCCAGATCGGTTTCCGCTTTGATCCGGATGAGGCAGAGATCGAACGGCAGAAGCAGTATTTTGCGGAACGGAAAGAAAAAGCAAGAAGAAATCATATGAAATTTTCCAAGACGAGATTGTACCAGAGAGAAGTTGCAGCGGCATTCCGGGAGCTGTTTCGGAGAGAGTTTGGCTGAGTAAAAGATGCAATATATTTTGCAATGCGATATACAATACAAAATAAATTGCAAAGGCAATAGAAATGTATTATGCTGAAAGAAATATGATTAGCATATCAAAAAAGGAGGTATTAGTTTATGATAACAAAGATAAGGAGTATTTTTGACAGAACGAAAGCATCAATAAGTACGTTTACGTCAAATCCAATTTCTAATTTGGGATTTTTGATTCCTATTGCAATTTTTATTACTTCGTTTATTAGTGGAATTGTTTCATATGTCATTTTTATTTTACAAGGAGGATATAACGAACAGGTTGGATTGATTAAGCGATCTGGTATTGACGGTATATTTGATGGATTTACTTCTGGAACTGTTAATATGTTTTGGAGTGGAATAACAGCAAAAATCATTCTTGGATTAGTTGGGGTAGAGTTCATAGTGATACTTATCAGCTATTTTAAGAATAGGGGTAAAAGGATGCGAATTGCAATGATAATTAATTTAGCTGTTTTTGCAATTATGATTGCTTTATCTACTGTGATTTTTTGGATAGCTGTGGGAGAGTTGTTTTTTTCTGATGAGCAGATGCATCAGTTTTCGAGTGGAGTAGTGGGAATAACGATTACTTTTAGAACAATTCTTATTGCATATAGTGTTGTGCTGTTGGCTTCCGTAATTTGTTTTGTTGTTTTTATCCTTATCACGAAAGAATGTAGATGGATGGTTGGGTACACAGCCCTTTCTATAGTAATTATTAATACGGTGGTTCCCTTACTATTCTGGTTGCTGCAGAATGTGATACCAATCGTTGGGGGCATCCTGATTGCTGTGATTTTGCTCGCTGTAATTAAATTTATTATTTGGAGTAATTCAGATCAGCCAGAGGATATTCAAAGTAAAAAGAAAGAACTTGCAAGGGCCCAGGAGCGTTCTGAGAATTATAAGGCTAGTGCTGATGCGAATTTTAAAGACGCAAGAGATGGTTTAAATATTATTTTCTCAGCAGAAACAAAGAGAGAGTGGGCTCGAGATGATTTGAAAAAAGCTGAATATGAAGGTAAGGAAATTAGACGATTAAAGAAGGATCTTGAGAGATTAGAATCAAAATATGGTAAGCAAGATTAAGGGAGAGTATTACGCTAAAAGAACGGTTTGCGAATATTTTACTGAGATTTTCCATATATGCAAAAGGAAGGAGCGTTTTGGAATGGAAACAACAAACAAAAAGAGAGTCATCATGCTTGCAGTGCTTGGCATTGCCATTGTCTGCATCTGTATCATCGGAGTTTTTGCGAAAAAAGCGTATGACCGCCATCAGGAAGAGCTTCGCTTACAGGCGGTTGAGACGAAAAACAGTGAGATTGATGAGGCGTATCAGAAGTTTGAAAGCGAAGAAAACCGGGATAGAAAACTGGAAGCACTGAAACAAGAAATGGAGAGTGCAGAACAGTACAAAAAGACAGAAGACGCTTATGAGGAATGCTCCGCACATTATGAAAAAATCATTGCGCAGATGAAGAATTCCTTTGTTTCCGAATATGACGATACCATCAAAACCATCGCGGATAAAATCGGTGATGAGGTTGAAAAAGTGGACGATAAGGAAGCACTCAAAAACGCTGCCAGTGAATTTACGGCGTTCAAAGATACGTTGAAAGGTGACTTCGAAAATTATAATATCATCAAGCAGGACAGCTTTGATGAATATAACAGTACGATTGATGAATACGTGAAGAAATACAATGACAGAATAACTGCGATCGAAAAAGCAGAAGAAGAGGCTCGGAAGAAAGCTGAGGAAGCAAAGAAAAAAGCCGAAGAAGAGGCTGCTGCGAAAGCCGCGCAGGAAGAAGCGGCAGAGCAGAGTGGTGGATCGTCTTACAGTGGTGAAAGTGACTATAGTTATGATGAGAGCAATGATTATAGTTACAGTGACGGAAGTTCCAATTCTGACTATAGCGATTCTGGTTCTGGCAGTGATTACAGTGGGGGATCCAGTTCTTCTGGTGGGGACTCAAGCAACGGAAGTGGCTCTAGTGGAATTCCTTCTGGTGCAAATTATGGCTGGGCAGAAGATGGAAGTGGGCGAGTTGAAAATTGGTATGATCCATCGACTGGTGATACTTGGGATTCCAATGGAAATTATCAGGGAAACATGAACGATTGGCTTTGGGATTAATAGCTATTTTCTTTTACTTACAACGTCAGAGACATTGCCAAAGCAAATAAAACCAGCTAAAATAGAAATCAGAACATAAGCACAGCCGCAGGTGTCAAAAGCCGCAAAAGTTGGAAAGGAAGGTTTCAGGATGAGAAAACCAAAACTCCCGACCGGGATTGACAACTTTAAAAAGATTCGCAATGGAAATTACTATTATGTAGATAAAACTTCCCTCATAGAACAGATTTTAAATAACGGAAGTGAGGTCACTCTTTTTACGCGCCCACGCCGTTTTGGAAAATCCCTGAATATGAGTATGATTCAGCATTTCTTTGAAATTGGAACGGATCCGGCACTTTTTGACGGCTTGAAGATTTCTAAGAATACAGAGATTTGTGAACAATATATGGGAAAATATCCCGTTATTTCCATCAGCTTAAAAGGAATTGATGCTGATTCCTATGAAAAAGCCCGTGCGCAGCTCATAAAAACAATCAATCGTGAGGCAAGAAGATTCCAATTTCTTCTGGAAAGCGACAAATTGAGCCGGATTGATAAAGCACTTTTTTCAGATCTTCTGACAAGAAATATGGAAGAAGACACCATTACCAGCAGTCTTCAGGAACTGACAGAACTGTTGGAAGTTCACTATGAACAGCAAGTGGTTGTCCTGATTGACGAATACGATGTTCCGATGGCAAAAGCCCATGAAAATGGATATTATGATGAAATGGTATTGCTGCTTCGAAATATGTTCGGAAATGTTTTAAAGACAAACAGCAGTCTTGCCTTTGCTGTTTTGACGGGCTGCCTGCGAATTGCAAGAGAAAGAATCTTTACCGGACTGAACAATTTCAAAGTATATTCGATTACAAATACAGAATTTGATGAAACCTTCGGTTTTACAGATGAAGAAGTAAAGACCATACTGCATGACTATGAAATGGATGACCGATATGACGAGGTAAAAGAATGGTATGACGGATACCGATTCGGAAAAGCAGATGTGTACTGTCCATGGGATGTTGTGAATTACTGCAATGATCATATCCATAGCCCAGAGGCCGAGCCGGAAAATTACTGGATGAATACAAGTGGGAACAGTGTGATTCATCATTTTATCGACAGCATCAATGAACCGGATATGCTCACAAAAACAGAACTGGAATGGCTGGTAAATGGAAAAACAGTGATCAAACAAATCGATGAAACGGTTACCTACAATGACCTGTATTCGACCATGGATCATCTGTGGAGTACACTTTTCATGACTGGATACTTGACACAGCGCGGAAGAGAAAGCGATGGCCGCTATTGCCTTGCAATTCCAAACCGGGAAATTCGAAATATCATAACAGAACGGATTCTTACACTGTTTCAGCAGGAAGTGAAAAAAGACGGGAAAATGGCAGAACAGTTCTGCCAGGCACTCTTTGACGGAGAAGCAGCAGAGGTGGAAAGCCTTTTGAATTTGTATTTGCAGATGACGGTCAGCGTACGCGATACCTTTGTGCGGAAATCACTGAAAGAAAATTTCTATCATGGAATTCTGCTTGGAATCTTAAGCTATAAAAATGACTGGCGTGTATCTTCCAATCGAGAATCGGGAGAAGGATTCAGCGATATTGTGATTGAAACGGGAGATGCAGAAACAGGAATTGTGATAGAAGTGAAGTATACAGATGAGAAAAAAGATCTGGAAAGAGATTGCCGGAAGGCATTGGAGCAGATTCGGGATAAAGATTATACGCAGACACTGTGGCAGGAGGGCTATAAAAAAATGGTGCAGTATGGGATTGCATTTCATTTAAAACAGTGTTGTGTGATGGAAGAAGAGATGCAGCGTAAGCGGAATCGGGATGGGGCTCTGAATCGTTACAATTTGTTATAAAATTCAGGGCAGAGATATTGCCCTGAATTTTATATACGGACAAGTTTCTGTCAACATTTTCCGTTCGATATGAGATAAAATGGCAATATTCAAAAGAAAAAGCCTATCATGAGGAGAAAAAAGATGGAAGAAAAGACAGCAAACATGGCAGAGAATATTCGCGTTACATTCACCGGATTCCACTACATAAAGGATGGCGATTATCCAAATGACTTCGAGGTATGCTTGCTGATCCTGAGAGACAACAGCTTACCAGCAGGCTGCTGGGATACAGGATTATATGCCACGGAAGGCGGCAAGCAGCCAGGTGCATTCCGACAGCAAGGGGCTGCTTTATCGATGCGGACTATGTAAAAGCCTGGACGAAGCTGGAGGATAAGGTGTATAATTTTCAGCAGAACAGCATTGTGTGATTGGAATACGGGAGGAGAATTGCAATGGACAGAAGAAGTAATAATATCGCGATCTTTCAGGACTCCATGGATTTGATAAAAGCAAACCAGAAGCTCCAGCAGGCAGTTCAGTTTTCGATTCAGAACCAAAAGCTGTATGTTCCATCGCAGGCAATTGCACTTCCAGAACCTGGAAAATCATCTTGCAAAACGATTGTTTCATCTAAAAGAAGCTTCGAAGCCGCCTCTGCATACGCAAAATCTGGAAAGCGAGTCTGCGTCCTGAATTTTGCATCTGCAACTAATCCCGGCGGCGGTGTAACACGGGGAAGTACAGCACAGGAAGAATGTCTTTGCCGATGCAGCACACTTTATCCATGCCTGGGCACAGAAACGATGTGGCATCAGTTCTATCAACCGCATCGGAAAGCAGGTGATCCACTTTATAATGATGATCTGCTGTATACACCGGGAGTCGTCGTATTTAAGACCGACACCTCTGCGCCGGAACGAATGGAAGAAAAAGACTGGTATCAGGTAGACATCATTACCTGCGCAGCCCCGAATCTCCGAAAGAAACCAAGCAATGCCATGAACCCGTCCGCAGGAAATGCGCCGGTTAAGATTAGTGAGAAAGCACTGTACGAACTTCAGATGCAAAGGCTGGAACGTGTTTTTCAGGCGGCAGCATCGAACGGAGCGGAAGTTCTGATTTTAGGCGCGTTTGGCTGTGGCGTTTTCTGCAACCCGCCAAGAATTGTAGCACGGGCATTTCGGAGCGTACAGGAAAAATATGCATCCTATTTTGAAACGATAGAATATGCGGTGTTCTGCGGCAAAAATGATACGTTAAATTATGATACATTCAATCAGGCGTTTGGAGGTAGAAAATAAAATTTATAGCAACCCCGAAAAGAATGCAAAAAATTCAGTACCACAGAGTGTGAATTACTGTGTCACAGATTTTCGTCGTACCCTGGTACGCTTTAAAATTTGTTCCTTGCGATTCGCATTTTGCAGCATTGTCTTTTTTTCATTATTTTCGGGCTTTTCTATAAACTGGGCTCTGAAAGAACGTAAAAGCGAACCAAAAATATGACTTCATGAAAGGCAGACAAGATTAATTTTTTTAGAATAAAAAGCGTTATACAAATGTCGCCTATAATAAGTAGAATAGGCTATGACAAACAGGAGAGGGGAAGAGGATAAATGAAGGTTCTGAACTTTGAAGACAGCGTTTACAAAGCAAATGCAATCCGCAAGGTATTGAACCAATGTGGCGTGGCTAAAATTGAACTGGTGTCAAATGTCGAGGATGGTCTGCAGATGCTGAAGAATGCAGAAGACACTGGGGATCCGTTCGATTTGATTATCACAGATATGCATTATCCCATGAAGCAGGGAGCTGTTAGTGATACGGAGGCGGGAGAAAAGCTGGTTCAGCTCCTGCAGGAGCAGGGCAAACAGACAAAGGTTATCGTATGCTCATCCAGAAATATGAAGCTTCCCGGAGTGTATGGTTGTATCTGGTATTCGGAAATCAGTGATTGGGAAGAAGAGCTGTGCGATCTGGTAAGAGAAATGGAGAAGAATCGATGATTTACGCGATGAGCGATATTCATGGACAGTATGAGCAGTTTCTGACGCTGTTGGAGCAGATTGGTATTCGGAAAGAAGATACGCTTTATATCTTAGGCGATGTAGTCGATCGTGGACCAGAGTCAATGAAAATCCTGAAATACATGATGGCACATTCCAATATCATTCCGATCATAGGAAATCATGAAGTTATGGCGCTGCCAAATCTCAAACTTCTGGTGCCGGAAGTTTCGAGAAATTTTCTGGATAAACTGCCGCCGAAGGTGTATCGGGATTTTGCCAACTGGACGCAGAACGGCAGTACCAGTACAATCCAGGATTTTCGCAAACTGCCGCAGGAAGAACGGCACCAGGTAGTAGAATATATGAAATCGTTCCGCCCATACGGAAAAGAAATTGTTAATGGGCAGGAATATTGGCTGGTGCATGCCGGACTGGATCATTTTTCGGAAACAAAACGTCTGGAAGAATATTCGGTAGAGGATCTGGTATGGACGCGGATTGATTACGAGATTCCGTATTTCGATGATATCATTGTAGTCAGCGGACATACACCGACACAGAATATCCTTGGGAACAGCCACCCAGGGTATATTTTTAAAGCAAACCATCACATTGCGATCGACTGTGGAGCAGGGAAAATCAATGGAAGACTGGCGGCAATCTGTCTGGATACCGGGGAAGAATATTATGCGAGGTAAATGCTGCAAAGAGCAAAAGAATGCGAACTGGAACAGCTGATCCATGATGTTTTTTGTTATGATGTGACGGGAAAAATTCTTGGGGTAGAAGATGGAAAGCAAGAATATAAATCATACTTTTCAAGTGCATGGTTGCGGATAGAGTGAATTATCAGATAAAAGATGAATAAACGAGAAAAAAACAAATTTATATTAAAATAATGAAAAAAAATGGCAAAAGAAAGCGGGCTGCGTTATAATAAAAAATAATTAAAGTGTGTAATGAAAAATTAATGAAATGAGTCTGGGAGAAAACAGAAAAGTAATGGAAAATGACATTTATATCGCCAAAAAGAGAATCAGTACAGAAAATTTTTTGTTGAAACTGAATCGACAGGCACATCAGCTTGAAGTTTATAAAAAAGCAGATGGGCAGGCTCTGCGGAAGAACTACAGCATCCGAAAGGATTTTGTCCCGTGTGAATATACGATTTATGAAAAAATCAAGGAAATGCCATGCCTGTTCGGCCGCGAAGATTCCCTAACTCCTTATGGTGTGTTTGATATTGTAAAAAAATCAAAGGTAAAAGAAGAATATATCAGCGGCTATCATAAAAAGTATGAACGGATAAAATTTTTTGGCTATCTGGTGATTTTCGAAGACTACTTTATTCACAGTGATCTTTACATGGACAGTGTGACATCCGAAACATTTGAGCAGGCAGAGCCAATCAGCAACGGAGATACTGGCACGGCAGGCTGCATTCGGATCAGCCAGAAAAATGTAGAGTGGCTGCTGGAAAACATAGAAGTAGGAACTACGGTAATTCTTTGATGAAGTGGGGGAGCGATGGAAAAATACTGGGAAGACGTTAAAAATACGGAAGAAATAGATCGAGGTCTGTATATCATACTTCCTCTTCGATATCAAGGGGATTTTCAGCAGACACCGTTTAGTGCGAAAAAAATGAATACAAACCAGAAATCCGATGAAGAAAAGGATCGCTCCGGATTTGATTCCGATGATTTTCTGGAAATTCTATCCATAAAATGCCGTTCTGGCGAATTTGTCAAAAGGTGTATGCTGGAGGAGAAGGTTGCAATAGTGCAGAAAAAAATGGAAAGAAGCAGTAAAGATCTCCTTTTCGTATGATCTGACGCAATTGCAGATATTTTCTTTCAACAATGGAATTGCCTTTTTAACTGTGTATCTGGCATATAAAAATAAAGACGTCCGGGAAATTTATCAGTTGATCAATCCGGGATACATAGATGATAAAAAACAGGAAATTCAGGACAGCCTGTTAGCGATCTTAGAACAGGAAGTATTTGAATCATGGCATAAGGAATATGACGTTCAGTTAAAATGGTTCGGCCAAAGCGAAAAAACAAAAATCCACATGATGAAAGAAGCTTACCGACGGAATGTGGCGGCACTTCCGAAACGTTTTGAAGAACGGAAGATTGCGGAGAAAATTGCCTATAATGAATATCGGCTGATTGATGTAACGAAGGAGTTTTCCGATTTATCGGAGAAAGACGTTGAGTATGCATCTGGGGCAAGGGATGTAAATGACAGCCATTATGGATGGGCATGTGCAATTACATCACAGGAGATTGCCTATGCGTATGGTCCAAAACCGGGGAAAACAGTTCCAATTACAGCAGAAGCATTGCCAGAACGAGCAGAAGACGATCTGGCACTAACGATGATTGTAATGTATCAAAAATATACTTGTATGCTGTTGAATGAAAAAATCCATGAGAGATTTCAGGGGATTTCAGCTCAGAGTATTCGAGAACTGAAAAAAGAAGCATTGGAATTCATCGCATACGGAACACTGACACCATCCCAGATGTCAAAATGGAATAATGTCTGTGAGACATATCGAGCGCTGCAGAAAGAAAATGGCGTGAATGAAGCACTGGATGAGATCAAAGAAAAAATTGAACTGTTAAACGAAGAACAGGATCACATCGACAGCAAGCGGGAATCACGAGTGAGTATGATTATTGCGGTATTTGGATTTGTTTCTATTGTCGCGGCGGCGTTGCAGATATTAGATTACCTGAGTTCAGGGAGAGGGGTGATGATTGGGGAATTTGGTGGGATAGTAATGATGATTTTGACAGTAAGTTTGTGCTTTATAAGAAAGAAAGGTAGAAAAAAGAATGTACGTAATAAATGATGATGGATCTAATTATAAAATAGGCATTGGAGATGGATATGTAGCAGGAAAGTTATATTTGTTTAATCAGAAGTATGAAATATTAATTTATCCACCTACGGAAAAAGACAAAAAAATTTTTGAGTCATTTATATATGACAAAACAACCCAAAATGTTCATTTATTGCCATTAGATCCAATGCTTTTGAAAAGTTGTTCGGAATCAATAGCAGATAAAAGAGAAAAAATTTTCAATGTACTATCAACAACGAGAGCAGAGTACATAAGGAAAAATAAAAAGGGAGGGATTGATGGAGGAGGAGCTGCTACAATGTATTCAAAAACTAATATAAATATGAGTCTAAAATTATTTCAATTTATACCATTACAATATGAAAATATTAAATATGATTTGATGTTTGTCAGATTTTTTAAATGTAATATGAAAGTAAGTTGTGTATTGAATTCTTTTCAAATAAAAATTTATGAAAAAGCAGAACCACGCTCATTAAAGTATTATCCAGCGAGTGGAGAAGACTCAATGTTATATGACGAAAATAGTGTTTATTATAATTTTCCGGTGAATTTTAATGAATCTGCAGAAGTAATTGTGGAAAAATTATGTTATTTCATTAAAGAATGTGCGAATAAAATAAATGAATGTAAATGAGTTAGTTAAACAAGTCTCTTCAATCCTCAACCCACAAACTGACAACTTCTACCGCGACATCCGCACCTACGGTCATTTCTTCCACAACACAAACGAGATAATGTGGTGGGGCGATGTAGGAATGAAATTCCTGACACGCGCCCCGTTTGATGTCCGTTGGTTGCGTAAGGAAAGATTAGATGATCCATATGGTGGATTTCTGTATGAAGCCACGGTAGAAGATAAAGTCCTTATCATGTTCAAACATAAATATAACCAGGAAAAATATGATCAATCCGGAGCGGATTTTTCATCCTGTTCCTACGAGTTTTTCTATTCCAATCATCCGTTTTTGCGGACAGGTTTATGGAGCGGAACCATGCGTCTGCGCTATGCGTATGTTGTCGATTTGAAAAACAAAAGTTTCAAACTGGCATCCCAATGGAAACCCAAGGTACCGTCTTACGACACGAAAGAGAAGTACGAACGCACAGAGCTGAATGAAATTTATAACACGCTACAAAAAGAACTGGATGGAATTGCGGATCAGGTACAGGCAGAATATCTTGAGATGCAGCGAAAAGCAGCCAGGGCAGCGTATGTGAGGGCATGTTTTGATCCGGTTAACGGACGTGAGGATAAAGAAGCATTAGGAGAATATGACCGCGCCGAACAGGAATTTGTGAAATCTTTGTATACTTTGGCAGAAGCTGTCATGAAAAGAAAGGAATGCACCGTGATTTACGATTTTCTGTCGGAATCAGGCACGCTGACCAATAGCAGAATTTCTATGCTCGCATTTCTTGCTGCGATTGAAAAAACAAGAATCTGGTAATGGACAGAAACTCCCGAAAGAAGGACAATAGAAAAAAGAAAAGCAATTTGATGATGTTATGCATGCTGCCCGGAGAATGGGCAGCATGATTTTTTAAAATTCATAAGGCGTTACACAAACAACGCTTGCGAATGCTAGAATGGCCTCAACAAAGAAAAAAAGACCGAAAATGAAATAGGATCAAGGAAAAATCCAGCAACTGGATACTCAGATTAAGTGGAGGAATACAAACAATGGGCTTAAAGAACGATATAAAATTTAAAATTTTACAGGAGCTAATGCAAGAGACAAATATAGAAAGACCAATATCCATTTGGAAACTGCGCGATGCTGTTTATGGGGAAATTTCCGTAGAGGGAGACAAAGAGAAGAAAAAGAACAAACGCGATAACCAGATCAGAACTGTAAAAAAGGATGTCTTTGAACTGGAAGCGGAAGGCATTGTTACGATCACCGAGATGGATGAGGATGGAAAGATAGATAATAAAAAGAATATTATCTATTACAATCATCCATTGAGTCAGAAAAAACTGCCATTTCTGATTGAACATACTTTTACCATGACAGCAACGATGGAGGAAAAACAGGAAATTATTCGAGATCTGATCACCTGTGCCGGAGTAGGAAATATTAAGAAATATCATTGCTATCTGGAAAGGTTTTCCCCGGAATATTTATTAGATGATGTGGGAAAAGCGAAGGTTTCAAAAGAACGGAAATATCCGAAAATACCGCAGATGGAAGGCGAAGAGGTCGTCCGCCGGGCAGAACCGTGCCACTATACAAATCTGCATGAGAATATGAGCAGAATCTTTGAAGCACTGAGCAATCAGACAGGACAGTTTTTTCGGAAAATCTCATTTAAACTCATACAGTATACGAAATCAGGGGAGCGTGCTTATGTCGATGGTGGAAAGGTCTATGTCATTTCACCTTATTTCATCAGCAGTTCAAATGGGAAACTGTGGCTGGTTGGAAACCATGAGCCGTATCAGGGTTTGTCCAATTATCCGATTGAACGCATGGACGAAATTCAGGTGCTTGAGCCGGGAGAGGGAAGATACCGTCCGATGTCTGAATTGGAAGACGAGAACAAGAAGCTGGATAAGTATCGTTATGTAGCAGAACACCAGGGTGGCAGCTATGGCAGTGTGGAACCCGTCATTTTACGGGTGCGGAAAACGCCAAATGCTTATACGATCATGTATCATACGTTTGATGATGAGTTTTATTTCCTAAAGGGTGGAACAGAGGAATATGATCGGGTGCTGGTATATCGAACCGCGTATTTTATGGCAAACTGGGCGATGATGAATTCAAGGGATGTCATCGTGGAGACGCCGTCTGTACAGGAACTGATCCGAAATAAAATGAAAGAACTGGAAGGGCTTTATCAGACCAATGAATAAACCAGAAGTTCAATGAAAAATTCTGGAAAGTGTGTAAAAATAGGGAAATATAAAAATTTTTGCAGGGTGCGTAAGGAGGCGTTTGTTACGATGACAGAACAAGGTAAGGTTCATTATCTACTGGTGCGTGGCTATGAGGAATTTCATGATGAGGATGAGTGGCTTGGAATTTATTCCACTTGGGAAAATGCAATTGCTGCATATGAGAGAGAACATGCTGCGCTGGAAAGAGAAAAGGCGAGAGATCTGGAAACCTTTGGCGAACGGGCTATGCAGCTTGCCATGCGTGAAGAAATCCAGATTCACAGCTTTGAGGAAACGACGGGGAGATGGCGATACCATCTCCAGTCAAAAGAAAATCTGCAGAAATGAAAAATGGAATTGTAGTATGAATTATTTTTTTGTTCCGCAAGAAGAGTTATACAAACAACGCCTATTGCGGATAGAATAGGCACATAACAAAAAGCTGTTTCAGATCCAAGGTCAGGGAGGAAAGATACATGTGTAAAAGACATAAACGTTTTGTGATATTTCTGGATGTTGACGGAGTGCTGAATACCACAACCACAGTCCAGAAAACCCCGGATGGATATACGGGGATTGATGATGCACGAGTGGAAGTTCTGGCAAAGACAATTGAAAAAATTGGTGGAGCAGATCTTGTTTTGTCTTCCGACTGGAAAGAAATGAAACCGACAGATGATGATTATGTGTATCTCATTTCTAAACTTGCTTTGTGCGGGCTGTCGATCGATGGGCAGACACAGGATCAGATGTACAAAAGGGGAGAAGGGATTTTGAAATACCTGAAAGCACATCCGGAGATTGAAGAGTATGTAGTTCTGGATGACTGCAGATTTGACTTTCAAAAGGACCGAAAACTCTGGGAACATCTGCTGCTCACCAATGGAATCGAAAACGCACAATTTGCATCGGAAACCCCGGCGGTGGAGGCAATCGTGTTTAGGGATTATCTGAAGCTGTTTTGAAACAGGAGCACTCAAATGAGAAAGAGAATCAGCAGAATGATAGGAATATATTGTAAAATGACAAAAAAGTTTTTCTGCGCCAGATACTGAAGGAGGAGCAAAATGAAAAATCAAATTACAAAAGAAACCGTCTATCGTATCCCAGCTGATGTGAAGAGAGAAAGTGCTGTGACCCTGCAGGAAAAGCATCTGCTTCAGAAATTCACCAATATTCTCCGCGAGGATGGGAAAAATTACTGGTTCAATGCGGAGAGATTTCTGCGGACAGCGGAAGAATACAACTTTACAGTTTCAAGCATGATGAGAGACATCGAATTATCAGAGTATGTGGAGGAAGAAGAGATTCCAAGTCTTAAGACGCTTCGCAGATTACTCAATTATTGTGAATATCCAGATGAGAAGCTTGTGGTCGGAATTCAGGCGATTAAACGGATTGGAAAAGCGCTGTACGGGAATCAAAATGCGTTCCTTGAAATTATCGATGAAGAGAGTCTTAGCTGCATGGCAGAGCAGTATCTGAAGATTCGGGAACAGTGAAAGTAAAATCCTGTGAAACAGAAAAGTGGCCAAAAGAGTGTCCACATGCAGGAACGGTTCCATGATAAGATAAGGCATACCCGGAAAGTAAACCACAAGTTCAATGCAAACGACGGAGAGACGTGGAATAATAGGAGTACATAAGAGCTCCGGCGGATGCATCAGAATACAGGACAGATCAGGAGGAACAACTCGATATGACGTTGAACGAACTTTTCGCAATTCAGGAAGCAGACGTAACAGGAGAATTATTACTGAAAGCCGGCTAGAGTGAGATCGCAGAAGAACCGGTGGAGATATTCCGGCGGAGCAGGCTGGTTCCTGACGGAGTGGAATCACATAAGGAATACAAAAGTTAAAAGAGAAATATGAGTGAGGTAGCTCAGCCATGGTAGAGCAGAGAAACCAAGCCGATCATGGGTGTGGTCGGTACAGCAAAAGATCTATTGTCGCTGGTTCGATTCCAGCCCTCACTCCTGAAACATGAAAACTCACAGTCAACGTACAAAAGAATGGAGACGAGATCACAAATGAACACAGGATCTGCAATCGAAACTGAAAGATTATTCCTTCTCCCAAGCCGGACGGACAGAGACTCCGAGGCATTTTTACAAATGCTGCGGGATGATGGCGACTTCTACATATTCTGCGGAGTCAGCCCATCCGAAAAACATGTGATGGGGTTTGCCAACTACTTTGAGAGAACCGATCATGAGCTTTGCACCTATTCCATTTTTCCCAAACAGCAGAAAGACAAGTTTATTGGTTACGTAGGCGTACATAGAGAAATGGAAGACGAATACGAAATTGAATTTTATATCGCCAGAGAATACCGAAGAAACGGCTACTGTGAAGAAGCCAGCCGAGAGCTGATTAATCAGCTCTTTGGTGATGGGGTTTCTGCAAACGGAAAGAATCTTTTCATCGATAAGCTGTATGTGACAACCCAGACAGAAAATGAACCAACGATCAGCCTGCTGCGGAAGCTGGGGTTCAGAGAAGTAGAGGACGGCCCGGTCATGGTTGTGCTGGGTAACATTTTCGAAAAAGAAGATAATTTTTTCGCACACGAAGTAGTAAAACTGGTACTGACAAAGGAGGAGTTTTCTGATGGCAATTAAATTTGAAGAACTGAGAAAATATGTTGCACGCAATGTCCGCTTATCCATCTGTTTTGAGGATGGTTATTACCACGATTATCTGATGATGTCAGACATTCCGGAACAGAAATATGCCGGCTTTTACATCTATGGAGTCGGAATGGTGGATGTGGAATTTTCCAGAGATGTCTATACGGCTTTGCCGGAACCGGAAGGAGAATGTTGGTGCAGTAAAGATGATACAATGAATCCGGCGATGGAACTTATGATTTCGGAAGAACCGCGGGATATCAAACGGAGTGTGGAACAGAAGCTTTTGTTCCGGGATCTAAAACCGTATCTGCAGATCGGCAGACATTTTTCTATCGTAAATCGAAATGACTGGTCATCTGAATACTATGAATATCGGAGTGAGATACCGGAGAAATACGATGATATGTATGTGTACGGCATCGGAATGGAAGAGTGTCCACATGTTGAGAAAATGTGGATGGATGTTCAGTATGAAACGGTTCACAGAAAGCAGATGGTGATTGTGCTTTCCAATCAGCCGAGAGAAGATCTGAGAACAGAATAAAAGAGAACTTTTTATGCAACGGAAAAAGGAAAGGAAGAGAGCCAGAGATATGGATAGAGATCACACGTTTGATTTACCAGATTTAACAGAAGACTTCTGGAAAACCGTTGTGTTTGCACAGGAGGATCCCCCTTCTGGAATGGGCGGCCCGGGATGTGTATGTCTGCTCAGCAAAGAGGGAAAAGAGTATATTTTCGGATTTGAAGAGACACCATTTTACAAAAGTACCGAGCTTTTCCCGATCTTTGAGACGACCGATGAAAGAATTGGTTATCGTCATAAATATAAAGCAGAAGATCACGGCTGGAAATATCTGGAGAAAGAAAATGCACTGATCCGGGAAGACATTCTGGATGAGTACAGCAAAGCGGCTGCGGAGGCGAAACGGGAAAAGGAAAATTTCTGGCATTTTTATGCCATCGATCTGGCCGGCCGGGCAATTGGCGTGGAGCATCTGGAACGATATGATTACATCGGAAGCGTTCTGTACAGGGAAAGAATGGATCGGGAAATGGCGGAACGCCGGAAAAAACGCGAGAAGGAGAAACTGACGGAGAACGAATTTAACTGGAAGCCGATGCATGTGAACAATATTCCGGACAATTCTGAGATGGGCGTTTACGCACTGTTGATGAGAAGGAATGACGGAAAAATCAAGGGTGTAAAATACTCGATTCTGTATCAGTACGAGGAGCACAGCCCGATGCTGATATACAGTGATGCAAAGGTGGAAGCCTATATTCTTTTCTACGCGGATTACGATGATATCATCGGTCCGTGGGATTATCATTCTGTCAGCAGACAGGAATGTGCAGAGCTTTACGGAAAAGAAAATCATTTTCCGCCGGAATTGGCATATTATGACTGGATTACGTTTTCAGATGGTGATATTCATAACTTCGGCAGATTTCTCCGCACATTCCAAAGTCTGGAAGAAGCTAAAGCATATGCGATGTATTATGCGAATGTGAACAGCGGCGGAATCAACAAGAAAACAATTCTGAAACAGGAGGAGGAATCCAGAATCGAAGATCATGTGAACCGTATTGCACATTACGAAGCATATCAGATGTATCGAAAATATTATAAAGAAATTCTAGATGCTATCAGCGAAGAAAACTGTTTCCCGGATTCCTGCAGCGGAGGCGGTGTATATCTGCGGGAGGCAATTTTAAAGAAAGTGCCGGAGATCACAGAAGAACAGCTCAGGATGATCTGGAGAGAACTTCCATTTGTGATTGAGAAGAGAACGCAGGACTGGATTGAACGGGAAAAGCAGTTCAGCGAGAAGTATATCCGGGAGCAAAGGAAAGAGACAGAAGGAGTTTTTTAAGACAAGAACCTGTCCACATACGGGATACGGCAGGTGGTAAGATAGCAGATAGAAAGAGACAACAGCAGGATTACCGGTAGAGCTCACAAGGGAGGTATCATCGAATGATTCTTTACAAATACACGGCAGACTGTTCAAAACTGAATCCGGAACAGGAAGATGCAACGAAGGAAGGACATGAGAGTCTTTATTCTCGGCGAAGTGACATTGCGGAATGGAACAGTAAATTTTACACAGCCTACCGTACAGAAAAGAAGTTTTTCATTATGATCAGTGGTATTCGGAAGGATAAGATGACGATTGTAGCTGAACTTGAAATGGAAGTGGATCCTGGGGAATGTGTGGATTATATTCGGAAGATACTGCCAGAAATGGAGCTGCTTGCATGTGAGGAAATCACAAGTGATGAGTTTTACAAAGAAATGGTCCGGACAGAACGGAATAACTGGACGGAGTGCTATATCCGGTCAATGAAAGAGGACTTAAAGCTTGCTACGGAACCGGAGCACAGCTATTATGAACCTGTTGCGTATCAGGTAAGTGAACGGATTTACACGTCCCAAAATATGACCAGACAAAAGCAGTCAGAACAGATGCAGGAAATTATGGCATCGGAGAGCTTCTATGAAGAGATGGAGCGGATTTATGCTCCGGAAAATGAAAAACGTTTTGTTGGGCATCCCGTGCATTATCTGATCACAGCCGGTGACAAAGCGGCTGCGGATGATATGATTGATATTCTGATTCCAGCCCTTCTGGAGAATCAGAGACTGCTGAGCGGCAGGGCTTATGATGTACAGAAGATGACACATAAAGCAGAACGGGAAGGAAATTTTGACAATATTTTCTCCGGTGCCAAAGGTGGTACGGTGATCTTAAGTCTGGAAGGTGAAAAGAGTACCGGAATGTATGCCACCGGCAATTATGATCTGGCGAAAGCACTTGGGAATAAGCTGAATGAGTATGGAAATTCTACCTTATTTATTTTTGTGGATATTTCCGGAAACCGCAGTGTATCGGATGATACGATAGCGGAAATCCTTTCCAATGCGGATCTGATTCAGATTCAGGAAGGCCAGGGAGATCTGAAGCGGGCGTCTGCTTATCTGAAACGTCTGGCGGAGAAAACGGAGTATCACGATTACACGATAGACGAGCTGACGCAGTATCTCCCGAAAGAAAAGAAGCTGTATTCGGTTTCGGATATTTATAACGCTTACAACCGCTGGTATGGCCGCGGATTGAAAACCCATATCTACAAGGCCTATAAGGAAAAAGACCTGGTCAAAATTGAGCTGAAAAAGAAGACAGATAAGCCTTACTTGGAGCTGCAGAAAATGGTAGGCCTGTCGGAGGTAAAGAAAGTGACAGATGAGATTCTGGCGGCGGCCAAGATGCAGAAAATGCGGAAACAGATGGGTCTTCCGGGGGTTCAGTCATCTATGCATATGCTGTTTTCCGGAAATCCAGGGACAGCAAAGACAACCGTGGCGCGTCTGCTATCCCAGGTCTTGAAGGAAGAGGAAGTGCTGAAATATGGCCACATTGTAGAGTGCGGCAGGCAGGATCTGGTTGGAAAGTACGTCGGCTGGACAGCACAGATTGTTGAGAGTAAATTTCAGGCGGCGCGTGGCGGCATTCTGTTTATCGATGAGGCGTATTCTCTTGTAGAAGACAACCGCACGTATGGCGCCGAGGCAATCAATACCATTGTGCAGGAGATGGAGAATTACCGGGATGAGGTCATTGTCATTTTTGCAGGATATCCGGAGAAAATGCAGGAGTTTCTGGAGCAGAATGAAGGTCTTGCAAGCCGCATTGCCTTTCACCTGAATTTCCCGGATTACTCACCGGTAGAACTGACGCAGATTCTGGATCTGATGCTGGAAAAATCGGAATACCGGATGGACGAAAGAACAAGGGAAAAATGCTTTTCCATCTGCGCCGATGCATGCCGGGAAGAAAATTACGGCAATGGACGGTTTGTCAGAAACCTGCTGGACCACGCTATCATGCGCCAGGCAGACCGCCTGATTCGGGAGCATCAGAATGGTACGCTGGGAAAAGAGGAGGCCTGTCTTCTGACAGCGGACGATTTCGAGATGATCGGACTGAAAAAGAAACCACAGAGCCGGCAGATCGGGTTCTGCGCCGGGCGAACAGCATAAAAATTAAACCAGCGGTTAAGTGCAGAAAACGAAAGCATGTGATACAGTATATACATGAAGATTGCGGGAGTGCAAAGCACGTAGCAATCTGGTATCAAAGGGGTCAAAAAACCTTTTGACCCCAACATCTATACATAACAAAACACAGATATTCGCAAAAAGACCAGAAAGGGGGAGTGAACACATGAAGTTAAGCGAGCTGTTGAATGTGTTGAAAACAGCAGAAACTGCGGAAGAGATGGATGTGAGACGAGAAGAAATCGCAGCGCTGATTCCGGCCGTACGAACCATGTTCGGCTATGATCAGAAGAACAGTGCACATCAGTATGACTTATGGATGCATTCCCTCCATGTGGTCTGCAATCTTCCGCGGAGGATGGAAAATGACATGGTCTATCTGGCGGCGCTGCTGCACGATATCGGAAAGCCAGAAGCGCAGTGCAGGGGAAAACGCGAGGGTGATCCGGACATGCATTACTACGGTCATCCCGAAAAAAGCATGGAAATCGTGCGCGATATCGTGATCCCGGAGCTGGACCGGCAGGGGTATGTGATTCCGTGTTTCGATGTACAGGAACTTCTTTATTACGTGAAATACCACGATGATCATGTCAGTGTGAAATTAAAGCACGTCAGACGCCACACAAAAATGGCCAGCTTTGCGATGTTTCAAAACCTGATGCTGCTACAGACGGCAGATGCCAAAGCACATATCCAGATCCCTGTTATCGCCGAGCGGGCAGAAATCTGCGGACGGCTTGCCGGTGAGGAAGGCAGACTTCTCTATCAGAAAATTCTGGATGGGGAGTAGGCTGATGAGCCGAAGCTGTAAAAAAACGCCCGTCAGCAAAGGCCGATGCAAAAATTCCCGTTGGGCAAAGCGCGCGGCAAATAAGAGGGTTCGACGGGCGAAAACACTGTGGGGAAAATCAAAAGCATTTCGAAAAATTTCTGAGACATGGGATATCTGCGACTGGAAATTTTACGGTGAGAGACCCTGAAATCCGAATCGGGAAGAAAAAAATCACTGGGAAAAATGCTATTACAGAAAATGATCTGGAAAAGATGCATGAAACCATGGATGAATTATGAATCAAGATCCCGAAAGGAAATCCTGAGCTGGGGACAGAAGACAGAAACACTAAAATAACAGAATAAGGCGGTAGTTTAACGGGCAAAACCTGTGCAGAAAAAAAGGTTTCATGTTTGTGGAACACACAGCAACTTTTTGAGGAGAATAGGGAGGCACAGAATGCAGGTTCAAGTCCTGCCCGCCTTACGCGAGTGAGGTAGCTTAAAAGAAAGAGCGCGAAAAAACGGTCATGTGCGTGACCGTAACGGCAAACTTTTTTCCAGTGGTAATGGCGAAGATGCCGGTTCAAATCCGGCCCTCACTCAGAAAAAAACAGAAGAGCAAACGAGAAAGAATGGAGTCCATAGATCCAGAAAAGGATGTCTGGAGAAAACAGTGGAAGGAAAGGAGCGGCAGCGATGGATTTTGCAGAATGGATACGGGAGCAGGCGACAAAAACTTATACAGAAAATGGAGCAGCAGCACGGAACACAACCGGCGATGCGCGGCTGGATCTGTTTGCGACAATTGGATCCCTGCGCAGAGCAGATCCGGAAAGAATTGAGCTTCTGTTTGCGGAAGCATATCAGGCAGACCCGCTGTTCGCGTTGAAAATCCTGTTTTATGCGCGTGATATCCGGGAAGGTCTCGGCGAGAGACGTGTCTTTCGGATTCTACTACAGTATCTTGCCGAGTACCATCCGCAGGCAGTCATTGCCAACCTTGACCTGATTGGTGTTTTCGGCCGTTTTGACGACTGGTACTGCCTGATCGGAACTGGCGTTGAGGACGAGATGTGGAGTGCCATGAAGCAGCAGCTGGAAGCAGATCTGAAAAACTTCCAGGAGGGAAAAAGCGTTTCCCTGCTTGCTAAATGGATCAAAACGGCAGACTCTAAAAATACGGAGACGAGAAAACTCGGCATTCTGACGGCGCAGAAACTCGGCTATCCGGTTTACAACTTCAAAAGAATCGTCCGTTCCCTGCGGAAATATATCGGTGTGCTGGAAGTGAAAATGTCAGAAGGAAAGTGGGAGGAGATCGTTTACCCGGAGGTCTCCGGAAGAGCCATGATGATTTACAGGAACGCATTTCGAAAACATGATGAAAAGCGTTTTAACCAGTATCTGGCGAAGGCACTGGATGGAAAAGAAAAGATTCATGCGGAGACGCTGTACCCGTACGATCTCGTGGAAAAAGTTCTGTATGGACGTCAATGGAATCAGGTATTGGAGGCGCAGTGGAGGCAGCTGCCGGATTATGTGGCGCAGGAAACGAATGCAATTGTCATTGCAGATGTTTCCGGTTCCATGAGTGGAAGACCCTTGGCGACATCCATTGGTCTTGCTATTTACTTTGCAGAGCGGAACCGGGGCGCTTACCACAATCTTTTCATGACGTTCAGCCAGAAGCCGGAATTTGTTTCTCTGAGAGGGGAAACCCTGTTGCAGAAAATCAAATACGTCGAGCGTACGGAATGGGGGATGAATACTAATCTTCAGGCTGCATTTGAGCGGGTTCTGGAAACAGCGATGGATCACGATGTACCGCCGGAAGAAATGCCGAAAGCGCTGATCGTTGTATCTGACATGGAGATCGACAGATGCGGAGACCGCAATTGGATGTTTTATGATCATATGAAAGAAAAGTACGAGTATTGCGGCTACCAATTGCCGAATATTATTTTCTGGAATGTAGACAGCCGAAACGATATTTTCCATGCCGACAGTCGGAGAAAAGGTGTCCAGCTATACAGCGGCCAGTCGGTTACGACATTCCAGAATCTCCTGAACAATATTGACAGCACACCGGTCAAATCGATGGAAAAAGTGATTGAGAGTGAGCGGTACGCATGCGTCAGAACTGGAAATGCGGCATAAAAAGGACGGAGGAGGATCCGAAGAACCGAAAGATCCTCCTCCGCCCTTTTTGCACATGAAACATTGAAAATAGAAAATCTTTCGTACTTGTTATCCTTGTTTTTTTGATATACACTCCGGGATCGTATCATTTGCAAGAAAAATTGGGATATGATGGATACGGCTGAGGGACTGGAAGGGAAAAAGGAGTTGAAAAAAATATTAACGATAGCTGCTATTTCATTCAAGATATCTTGAATTATATCAAGATATCTTGATATAATCATAGAATAGAAGGAACAGTGTTATAAAGTCAACTTTAATAAAAAGAAAAATTCACAAAGCAAGCAGAAAAGATATGAAATACATAGAGGAAATGTTAAAGTTAGCAGTATGGATAGAAAGCTTTCAAAAGATGTAAAGCTGATATTGGAAAATAGAATGTAGAAGAATAAAGGAAAAGAGGACACTATGGCATCAAGCATGATTCACTTGGCAATTGTACAGGGGATGAGAAAGGAAGTATCATTTCGAGATATTAACTGCCTGTTTCTTGGGGTGATTCTGCCGGATGGGGCGGTGGCGGGAAATAGCCATTTAAAGAAGAAAATCTGTGAAAATACCAGATACACATACGATCTCGAATGTTTCCGCGACAGATACGGGAAATACATGAAGAAGGATGATTTATATCTCGGCTATTATCTTCATCTGATCCAGGATATGCTATATCGGAGATTTATGTATGGGGAGCATGGCTGGAATTCGAGCGCTCCTGGAAATGTAGAAAAACTGCATCGGGACTACGAGATATTAAATGAATATGTTTCGAAAAAATATGGCCTTTCCCAGGAAATGATCCAGGAGCTGGATCTTACAGAAGAGCCATTGGCACAGCTTGCTGAATTCGATGTGAAAGGTCTTATAAAAGAAGTCCGCGGGGAATTCGTCCAGAGAAAAGAAGAGAAATTGTCCATCCTTACCAGACAAATGGCCGACGAGTACATCGTACGCGCGACGGAATTCTGCGTGGAAGAGCTAAAAGCACTGTCCAAAGGAAAATCAGGTCTGGACAGTACTGTGTGGAGCTGGGAAAAACCAGAAAACATATCACATGGAAAATTAAACCAGAAGTTAAATGCAAGAATCGAAAATATGTAATATAGTATATACAGAACAAAGCACGGACATTCACAAAAAGAACAGAGACGTGCAGAAAGCAGGAATGCAGCAGACACATTTATGAGTGCAGACCGCAGGCATACAATGTGGGATGTATGAAGCCATGGATGAATTATGAACCAAGATCCCTGAAGGAAATCCTGAGCTTTAGAGAGAAGGCAGAAAAATAGCATCTCCACCGATGATATAAAGCAAGTCAGAGTGGAACAGCATTTGATACACATCAGTATCCACAAAAAAATGTGGCTGAAAATAAGGCGGTAGTTTAACGGGCAAAACCTGTGCAGAAAAATGTTTCATGTTTGTGGAACGTACAGCAAATTTTTCGTAGAGGATAAGGCACAGAATGCAGGTTCAAGTCCTGCCCGCCTTACGCGAGTAAGATAGCTCAAAAGAAAGGAGCGGCAGCGATGAGTTTTGCAGAACAGATGCGGGAGCAGACAACAAAAACTTATACGGAAAACGGAGCAGCAGCACGGAACACAAGCGGCGATGCGCGACTGGATCTGTTTGCATCGATTGGATCCCTGCGCAGTGCGGATCCGGAAAGAATTGAGCTTCTGTTTGCGGAAGCGTACCGGGCAGACCCGCTGTTCGCGTTAAAGATCCTGTTTTATGTGCGTGATATCCGGGAAGGTCTCGGCGAGAGATGTGTCTTTCGGATTCTGCTGCAGTACCTTGCCAAATATCATCCGCAGGATGTCATTGCGAATCTCGATCTGATTGGCGTTTACGGCCGATTCGATGACTGGTACTGTCTGGTTGGAACCAGAGTCGAAAATGAGATGTGGAAAGCCATGAAGCAGCAGCTGGAAGCAGATCTGAAAAATTTCCGGGAGGGAAAAAGCGTTTCCCTGCTTGCCAAATGGATCAAGACGGCAGATTCGAAAAGGGAAGAGACGAGAAAGCTCGGCATTCTGACGGCGCAGAAGCTCGGCTATCCGATTTACAACTTCAAAAGAATCGTCCGTTCCCTGCGGAAATACATCGGCGTGCTGGAAGTAAAAATGTCAGAAGGAAAGTGGGAGGAGATCGTATACCCGGAGGTTTCCGGAAGAGCTATGATGATTTACCGGAACGCATTCCTGAGACATGACATGGAGCGTTTTGACCGGTATCTGATGAACGCACTGGAGGGAAAAGAAAAGATTCATGCGGAGACGCTGTATCCGTACGATCTTGTAGAAAAAATACTGTATTTCAATCCGTGGGACGAGATAATGGAAGCACAGTGGCGCCAGCTGCCGGACTATGTGGCGAAGGAAACGAATGCGATTGTCGTTGCAGATGTTTCCGGTTCTATGTGGATAAGACCCATGGCGACAGCGATTGGCCTTGCCATTTACTTTGCAGAGCGGAACCGGGGTGCTTACCACAATCTTTTTATGACATTCAGTGAGAAGTCAGAATTTGTTTCCCTGAAGGGGGAAACGCTGGAGCAGAAAGTCCAATGTGTTAAGAGTGTTGGCTGGGGAATGAATACGAATCTGCAGGCTGCATTTGAACACGTTCTGGAAACAGCACGGGATCACGATGTTCCGCCGGAGGAAATGCCGAAAGCACTGATCGTTGTCTCGGATATGGAGATTGATGCCTGCGTGGACGAGAACTGGATGTTTTATGATCATATGAAAGAAAAGTACGAGTACAGCGGCTATCGGCTGCCGAACGTTGTTTTCTGGAATGTGAACAGCCGACACGACCTTTTCCATGTCGACAGCAAAAGAAAAGGGGTTCAGCTGTACAGCGGAGAGTCGGTTACGACATTCCGGAATCTCCTGAGTAACATCGACACCACACCGGCGGAAGCGATGGAACAGATCATCGAAAGTGAGCGGTATGCGTGTGTCAGAACGGGGGATGCGGAAGAAAAGATGTAACGTTGTGAGTGGAAAACAGGATGCAGGGGAATAAAAGAAAAACGGACACTGTGTTTCAAAGATGAAGCAGTGTCCGTTTTTTATTATATGATATTCAAGAAAAGTTGATAGGTGAAAAAATCATGCAAAATACTCTTTCGCCAGTTTCTCAAACGCCGGCAGTGCCCGCTCAATCTGTGCGGTTGTCACGCAGTAAGCGATCCGCACAAATCCCGGTGCGCCGAAATCGTCGCCCGGAACGAGGAGCAGTTCGTATTTCTTTGCTTTTTCGCAGAAAGCGTATGCATCCGTTTCCGGAGATTTCATGAAAAGATAAAAAGCGCCGTCCGGGTGAACACAGGTAAAACCATAGGAACTCAATGAATCGTACAGCAGGTCGCGGTTCTTTTTATAAACAGACAGATCGGAAACCTGACCGGCACATTTGGCGATGACATGCTGAATCAGGCTCGGTGCGCAGACGAAACCGAGGGCGCGTCCGGCTCCGCAGACAGCGGCGTAAACGGTTCTGGCATTTTCTACTTCATCCGGTACAAGAACATAGCCGATACGTTCGCCCGGCAGAGACAGCGATTTACTGTAGGAGTAGCAGACCAGCGTGTTTTTATAATATTTGGTCAGATAAGGAACTTCCACGTCCCCATAGACGAGTTCGCGGTACGGTTCATCGGCAATCAGATAGATCGGATGGCCGTAGGCAGCGGATTTTTCTTCCAGAAAAGCAGCAAGCTGACGGATACTTTCCTCCGTATAAACAACACCGGACGGATTGTTCGGGGAGTTGACGAAGACACCTTTTGTGTGCTCATTGACAGAAGCGGCAAGCTGGTCAAAGTCGATCTGGAAGGTGTCCGGATTTGCCGGAGTCTCTGCCATTTTTGCACCGGCGGACTCAATGAAGACGCGGTATTCCGGAAAATATGGAGTGAAGACCACATATTCATCGCCCGGAAGGGTCAGTGCGCCAAGGACAATGCGGAGGGAAGCGGCAGCACCGCAGGTCATGTAAAAGTTATCGGCGCCAAAAGAAGTGCCAAAGCGTTCATTCAGGTTCGCTGCAATGGCAGCGCGGGTGTCGGCATCTCCCTGTGCGGAAGTGTAACCGAACAGATAGTAGTCATCCCGGGAATCAAGCAGTTCTTTGATTGTCTCATGAATGGAAGCCGGAGCCGGGACGTTTGGATTTCCGATGCTGAAATCGAAAACATTTTCCGCACCGATTTCGGCGGCACGTTTTTTACTGTATTCAAAGATTTCACGGATGACCGATTTTTTGGTACCAAGAGTTACCATTTTTTCTGAAAGCATATGAAATATCCTCCTGAAGTTATTCTGGCGGGTTTTCAGCAGATTTACAAGAGGTTCCCCTTCTGGTTCCCATGTGTTTGCGATGTATGCGCCATTTGGGTGTGCATGGACAGCCGAGGAGTCTTTTTGCATAAACGATATTTAAAAATGTTTTCCGAATTTTACAGGAAAAGATAAAAAATGCGGAAAATCCGGGAGAATGTTAATGTTTTTTCTGTTTGTCCCTTATTTTAGCAGACAGAGACTGAATTGTAAATGAAACATTTTCGGATTCATACCGTCGGAAGCTGAAAAAGTGGCGGTAGCAGACGACCAGTGACACGAGCAGACTTCCGAGCCGTACGGACGGCAGAAAGCGGGAAATCTGTGCGGCGGCAGCGAAGCCTGCAAAGGAAGCAATTGAGCGCAGATTGTGCGGCTGGATAATCAGAATCAGCGAAAAGGTAAGGTAAAACGCTGCCAGCAGAAGTGCCGGCCGCAGGTCCGGCAGGAGACCGAGCAGTACGCCGAACGAGACAGAGATTGCCTTTCCGCCTTTCGAGAGCTGCAGAAACGGCCACGCATGACCCGCCACCGGGGCGAGCAGAATCAAAGCAAAAAGCCACGAACCCATCGAAACAGCAGAGCTGTGTACTGCCAGAAACACTGGCAGAAAGCCCTTCCCAATATCGCACAGAACGCAGAACAGTCCGACGCGCGGTCCAGCCGCGGAAAATGCGTTGAATGCGCCGGGATTCTGGTCCTCATTCGTGGTTCGGACATCCACATGGCAGAAGTGCTTTGGAATCAGATACGAGTACAGCACACTGCCGGAGAGATAGCCGAATAAAAGATAAAACAGATAAATCGTCATCCTCATAAGTATTACTCCGAAACTAATTTTTCTAACAGATGCGTAATCGCCGTTCCTGCCTGCGGATGGCTGTTTTCCCGCTGTGCATCGCGCATCGCAATCTGACGCGCATCATCCTTTGCAAGCGAAATACCGGCATCTGCCAGTTCTTTCTGATGCGTGCCGGTCACGGACATTCCACGGGAGACAAAGAAGGCGCGGTTTTTCGTCTCACACCCGGGAATCGGATCGGTATGGATCAGCGGAACGCGCCGCACAATCGCCTCCGTACTGCTTAAGCCCCCGGGTTTTGTAAAAAGAACATCAGCGGCAGCCATATATTCCGCGACATGACGCGTAAAGCCGACGACGTGGACATTTGAATTTTTATGGAACTGCAGCCGGAGAGAACGCGCCCGTTTCTTGTTATTTCCACAGATAATCACAACCTGTTCGCCGCTTTTCAGGCGGGAAACGAGCTCATGCGCGAGCAAATGCACCTTGCCGAATCCCATACTGCCGCTCATGACGAGAAACAGTGGAGCATCTTCGGGAAGACCGAGATGGCGGCGCACATCTTCTTTCGACGCCGGGCGCGAAAATGCGGGCCGGACCGGAATGCCAAGCGGAAGCAGCTTTTCTTTCGGGATGCCGTATGATGCAAATTCCGGGATCAGGTCTTTGTGCGGAATGACATAATCATCGCAGTTTGTCTCCTCCCAGAACGGAATGCAGGCGTAATCTGTAGCGATGGCGACACATGGAATGGTCAGCAGCCCTTTCTGTTTCATCCAGGTCAGTGTCTCCGCCGGATAAAGGTGCGTTGTGACGACACCATCAAAATGATTTTGAACGATATAATCGGCGAGTGCATTTCCAAGCCGCGCATTCGCATAATAAACCGGTGATTTCCCCGGGACACGGCGTACCAGCTCTCCGAGCTGATAGGCAGCGCCGAATCCGGCCGGAAAAACGGAGACGAGTTTTACATAAGCTCCGCCGACCAGCGCGGACGTATGTTTTCGCCCGAGCCGCATCAGGTCCAGCACTTCAGCTTCGTGGTGATGAAATTCCAGACTCTCTTTTAAGGCGAAGGCCGCCGCATTGTGGCCGCCTCCGGTATTGCAGGATAAAATCAGTACCTTCATAAGAAAAACTCCATTCTTTTGTTGTATCTCCGCAAGAAACAGGATCACGGAATTTCGATGGTTTGCTTTTAGACACACTCTAGTATAGAACGCTGTTATTTTTGGGGCAATCCACAAAAGGAGAAAAGTGTCTGATATAAAAGGAAAGTGATAAGCAGCAGAAATACCGGGGAGACGCAGACGGAGCATTCACCTGCGGATCAAGATATGGAGAGAAAGGAAAGAAAACGACTGGAGCCTGAAAAGTTGGTAAAATGGAATAAAACTGAAAGAAAAAGGAACGAAAAACAGGATAAAATGCTGAAAAATTAATTGACATCCCATCCAAAACTTCGTATCATAAAGACAGAATGGGGCGCGTTCGGAAAGCGATCTGCGCACCGGAAAATACAGGAGGTAAGCTTAAAATGGGTAAATGGCAGAGAAGTCTTTACCAGCCGGTTCTGCCGCTGGGAAAAGACGGAAAAAGGGTAACAGGAAGCGCGGAACATATCGCACTTTCCAGAAAAGCAGCAGGCGAGGGTATGGTTCTGGTGAAAAACGAGAACGAGACATTGCCGCTCGCAAAAGGCACAAAAGTAGCTTTATTTGGAAAAGGAACGATTGATTACGTAAAAGGCGGCGGCGGAAGCGGTGACGTTACCGTTGCGTATATCCGCAACTTCTACGAAGGCATGAAGATCAAAGAAGCTAAAGGGGAGGTTTCTCTGTTCCATGAGCTGCCGGAATTCTATGAGAAAAATGTAAAAGAACAGTATGCTGCAGGCGCTGTACCAGGCATGACAAGAGAGCCGGAAGTACCGGACGAGCTGGTAACAAAAGCAAAAGCATTTACCGATACCGCAATCATCACCATCTGCCGTTTCTCCGGCGAGGGCTGGGACCGCAAATGCCAGATCAACGATGAAGGCTATGAGCTGTTTGAGGATGAGAAAAAACAGATCGAGCTGAGCGCCAGCATCTTTGAAAACGGCGACTTCTACCTGACAAACGGCGAAGCAGCCATGGTAGAAAAAGTAAAAGCAAACTTTAAAAATGTCATCGTTGTCATGAACGTCGGCGGTATGGTTGATACCAGCTGGTTCAAAGACTGCAAAGAGATTCCGGCGGTGCTGATGGCATGGCAGGGCGGCATGGAAGGCGGCCTCGCGGCAGCGGACGTTGTAACAGGCGACGTCAACCCATCCGGTAAACTGGTTGATACCTACGCAGCAACCCTCGAGGATTATCCATCCACCGAGAACTTCCATAAATCCGTTTATTACGTGGATTACAACGAGGATATCTACGTTGGTTACCGTTATTTCGAGACGATTCCGGGCGCAGCGGAGAAGGTCAATTATCCGTTCGGCTTCGGTCTTTCCTACACCAGCTTTGAGACAGAAGTTCTGGGGGCAGAAGAGAAGGATGGAAAGATTGTTGTAAAAGCAGCTGTTACCAACACCGGAAAACGTGCCGGAAAAGAAGTTGTACAGCTCTACTATGGCGCACCGCAGGGCAAGCTTGGCAAACCGGCCAAAGAGCTCGGCGCTTACCGGAAAACAAGACTGCTGCAGCCGGGCGAGACACAGAGAGTCGTTCTTTCCTTTACAGTGGAAGATATGGCATCTTTTGATGACCTTGGAAAGGTTGCAAAATCTGCCTATGTTCTTGAGGCAGGAAGCTACGTCTTCTACGTTGGAAACAATGTAAGAGATGCGAAGAAACTGGACTTCACCTACGATCTGGCAGAGACAAAAGTGACTGCACAGTACACCAGCCTTGCCGCTCCGCATAAGCTGGAAAAACGTCTCCTTGCGGATGGAACCTACGAAGCGCTTCCGACCGATAACGGCCCTGTCGAGGAAGAAGGACTGGAGCGTCAGGATAAGCTGACTCTGGAAGGATTCCTCCCTGCAGTCAAAGCACAGGAGAGAAAGAGCTTTGGCGAGCTTATGGAGGCAGCAAAGACGAATCCGAACCTGATGAATGTGGTCGAAGGAAAAGAAACGCTCGACGAGTTTGTAGATAAGCTTCCGACAGAAGCACTCATCCATCTGCTCGGCGGTCAGCCGAACACAGGAGTTGCCAACACGTTTGGCATGGGAAATCTGCCTGAGTACGGCATCCCGAATATCATGACCGCAGACGGACCGGCAGGCCTTCGCATTCAGCCGCAGTGTGGCGTCAACACGACCGCATGGCCGTGTGCAACATTGCTTGCCTGCACCTGGGATCCGGAGCTGATCGAAGAGATCGGTAAAGCAGGCGGAGAGGAAGTCAAAGAAAACAATATCGGCATCTGGCTGACCCCGGCTGTCAACATTCACAGAAGCCCGCTCTGCGGAAGAAACTTCGAGTATTATTCCGAGGATCCGCTTGTGGCCGGAAAATCCGGTGCGGCAATGGTACGCGGTATGCAGTCCGAGCATATCGGGGCAAGTGTGAAACACTTCTGCTGCAACAACAAAGAAACAAACCGAAAAGACAGCGATTCCCGCGTTTCCGAGCGTGCGCTGCGTGAGATTTACCTGAAAGCCTTCGAGATCATCGTAAAAGAGGCAGATCCATACACAATCATGTCGTCCTACAATCTGATCAACGGTGTTCAGGCATCTGAGAACAAGGATCTTTTGACCGGTATTCTGCGCGGTGAGTGGGACTTTAAGGGAATGGTAACGACCGACTGGTGGACCCACGGCGAGCATTACCGTGAGACAAAAGCCGGAAATGATATCAAGATGGCAAACGGATACGAGGAGCGCGTACAGGAGGCATTTGAGAAGGGATACATCACCCGCGACGAAATCGCTCTTTGTGCAAAACGAATCCTGACCATGATTCTTCGCATGGACTGATGTGGATGCATGTGAATAAATAAAGAAAAGTGTGGATAACGCATAAAAAAATCGTATGCTGTTGTGGAAAAAGCAACAGCATACGATTTTTTACTTTCCGGGCAGGATTCTTTCCTGTTTACACGGCAATGATCTGTAGCAAGACTCTGGCGACCACAGCGCAGTAAAAACGAGCGGAAACTACAGGAAAAAACCTGTTTTCAGGCGGCAGCCTTCTGTAGCTCTGTCATAATCTTAAATTCCCGCACGACCATAACGATGCTGACTGATGCGGCTGCAAGGTCTGCAATCGGTGCAGTGTACATCACGCCGTCAATGCCGAAGAGATACGGAAAAATCAGCAGCAGCGGAAGCAGGAAAATAATCTGTCTCGTCAGCGAAAGAAAAATACCCTTCTTCGGCGCTCCGATGGAGGTAAAGAAGTTTGAGCTGACCGGCTGGATACCGTTCAGGAATGTGAAAAACAGGAAAATGCGGAAGTACCGCTCTGCAAAATGCAGGTACTCTTCTGAACCGGAACCAAAAATGCCGATAATCTGGCGCGGAAAGAGCTGGAAGCAGAGGAAGGCGACGATGGAAATGGCAGTCGCCGCAAAAACTGCTTTTTTATAGGCGTCCTTCACGCGGTCATATTTCTGCGCACCGAAGTTGAAGCTGACAATCGGCTGAAGTCCCTGGGAAATGCCGATGACAAAGGAGAAGAACAGCATATTCACCTTTGAAATAATACCGGCGCATGCAAGCGGAATGTCGCTTCCATAGACGGAATTGGAGCCGTAGTAGGTCAGTGTGTTGTTCATAACGATCTGAACAACCATCATTGCCACCTGATTGAATGCCGGAGTTGCACCAAGCGCAGCGATCCGTGCCCAGCAGGCTATTTTCGGCTTCAGATCGGAAAGAGAAAGCGGCAGCGTTTTAAAACCGCGCAGATAGAAGACAACGAGCGCGAACGATAAAATCTGTCCGGTGATCGTGGCGAGCGCTGCACCTGCCATGCCCATGTGGAAAACGAAGATGAACAGTGGGTCGAGAATCGTGTTGACGATTGCGCCGACCAGGTTACACAGCATGGAAAATTTCGGGCTGCCATCCGCGCGGATCAGGTTGGAGCCGCCGATCGTGACAATCAGAAACGGGAAGCCGATGGAGGTAATTCTGGTGTAAGTACAGGCGTAATCAATGACATCCGGCGTTGCACCAAAGAGAAGCATCATCGGACGCAGAAAAAGCTGAACGGCAACGCAGAGGATCACACCGAGGATTGCCAGCATGGAGATGGCATTTCCAACATAGGATTTCGCGTGCTCCGGCTCTCGTCTGCCCATGCAGAGATTGAAGTTTGCAGCACCGCCGATGCCGCAGAGCAGACCGATGGATGTGCAGACCATGCTGAGTGGGAACGCTACGTTGGTCGCTGCGTTTCCGAGCACGCCGATGCTGTGACCGATAAAGAGCTGGTCTACCATGTTATAGAGGGCGCTGACGAGCATCGCGATGACGCTCGGAACCGCAAAACGCCGCAAAAGAGTGCTGATCGGTTCCGAGCCGAGAGGATTTTCGGAAGGTTTCATAGAGGGTATCTCCTTTCAAATGAGGTAAAAGTTCATCGTTTGTATCGGGTGAAGATTCCCGGAAAAACTCCGAGACTATATAGTATACCATAGAAAGAAAACAGAAAACAAGAGGGTGACCGCTATTTTCAGGAAGTGTAACAGAATCGTAGCAGAACTCTCTGCATTTTTAAAAAAGGGATTGACAAAAATGAAATATTAACCTATATTGAAACGAGGTTAACAATTCAAAAGCAGAAAGAATTGGATACAAGAACCTGCGAGGAGGACTTACATTCATGAAAAAATCAAAACTTACCACAAAACAGATTGTACTGACCGGCATGATGACGGCAGTGCTTGCGGTACTGTCCATTGTGACGATTCCGCTTCCGACCGGCGTTCCGGTGACGCTGCAGACCTTTGCAATGGCATTTTGCGGCTACGTGCTTGGCTGGAAATTGGGAGGTGCATCGTCCGCTCTTTATCTGATCCTCGGCGCGATCGGCGTTCCGGTTTATGCCGGCATGAGCGGTGGCTTCGGCGCTCTTCTCGGACCGGCCGGCGGCTTTATTTTCGGATTTATTCCGATGGCAATGCTCTGCGGTGCCGGAATTAAAAAAGGCTTCCCGGGCAAACCATTCGTTCTTGGAATCGCAGGTCTTGCGGTATGTCACGCATTCGGTGTGGTACAGTTTTCTATTGTAACAGGAAACACGATCCCGGCTTCCTTCCTGGCAGTTTCCGTTCCGTACATCGTAAAAGATGTGATTTCCGTTGTAGTAGCTGAAATTCTCGGTGCAGCCGTTCGAAAAGCACTGTCAGCAGCTCATGTAATGAACTACGGAACCGCAGCATAATCACAGAGCGTTTCTGAAAAACCAAAAGATAAAAACAAGAGACAGGCATCCTGACAATCTGCCAGGTGTCTGTCTTTTTCTGTTTTGTCAAGCGGATATTCGTAATCCGCTTCGCTACTTGCCTGATTCGGTTAAAGTATTCCGCAGCAGCAGCGATTATTTGAAAAAACGTGCAAAATGCATTTCATACAGTTTCAAAATTTTAATGAATTCCTAAGAAAGAGGCAAGAAGGCGTTAAGGGAGATATGGTAGGATAGAAAGCAGGAAAGAACAACAAAGGGGTTTGAAACTATGAGAAAAAGAACACGAAAACACCGGGGAACAGCGGGAAAAATGGTTGGAGGTTTTCTGGCATTTTTCTGCCTGATCCTGCTGACGGCCGGAATGTTCTGGGCAATCCAGGGATATGTTTCCTATCAGAAGGCAGTGAAGGAAAAGCCGCTCGCGCAGGCAGTAGAGGAAGCCAGAAGCGGAGCACAGTGGGCTTCTCTTGAACAGGTGCCGGATCTGTACAAAAAAGCGGTGCTTGCTGTTGAGGATCATCGGTATTACACACATCACGGGATAGACTGGATCAGCATGGCGCGGGCCGTTGTACATGATATCCGCGTGATGAAACCGGAGCAGGGAGGCAGTACCATCACACAGCAGCTGGTAAAAAACATGTATTACGATCAGAATAAGACATTTGCCAGGAAAGCGGCAGAGGCGTGGACGGCACTCTATGTGGAACGGCAGCTTTCGAAAGAAGAAATTCTGGAATTGTACATCAATACCATCTATTTCGGGGATGGCTACTATGGACTGAAAGAAGCATCGCTTGGCTACTTCGGGAAAGAACCGCAGGAGCTGACCGACAGCGAAGCCGTTCTCCTCGCCGGAATCCCGAATGCACCGTCCGCCTACGCACCGTCGCGCCACGCGGATCTGGCGCTGCAGCGGGAAAAGCAGGTGCTGGCGGCAATGGTAAAATATGGATACCTGGAACAAAGTGAGACGGACAGCCTGCTGTGGGATGCGGCAGCCGATCCGGTTCTGGCACGATAGAAAGAAAAGTGAGGAAAAAAGAATGGGAAAACTGATCAGACTGGGGGCAACAGCGCTGTCCATGATTGGAATTTTGGTGATGATTCTCTGTGTGCAGGCGGCGATTTTATTTGTGAGGCTGTGCATCCGAAGAAAGCAGAAAAAAATTGAGCTGAAATAAGAGAAGGAAAAATGTGAGCAGAATTGCCGGAAGAAAAACGGTGATTCTGCTCGCGTTTTTTTTCTGTGAGCAATCCGATTGCGTTTCCGCCGGGAAAAAGGTATAATGAAAAACAGGCAAAAAAATGGTAAAACAGACAGCTTTTGAGGAAAAATAAATGGAACAGAAAGACAGCGCAGAACGGATTTTAAAACAGATTCCCTATGAGATCGTGTATTCCGCCCGTAAAACGCTCGCCGTCCAGGTCAAAGCGGATGGAAGCGTGGTGGTGCGCGCACCGAAACGGATGGCAAAATACAAAATCGAAGCATTCTTAAAAGAAAAACAGGATTGGATTCACACATACCGGGAAAAAGCGTTGGCGGCCGCAGAGCAGAAAGAAGCGAACCGTCTGACGGAAGCAGAACGAAAAGCGGCGGTTAAACGTGCGGCGCAGATGCTGGCGGAAAAGACGGCACATTTTGCAAAAGAGATGGGCGTAACGTATGGCAGAATCACAATTCGTGAGCAGAAAACCCGCTGGGGCAGCTGCAGCAGCGCCGGAAACCTGAACTACAACTGGAAGCTGGTGCTGATGCCGGAGCACGTGATGGATTACGTCGTTATCCACGAGCTGGCGCACCGGAAAGAGATGAACCATTCCGCGCGGTTTTACGCGGTGGTGGCACAGCAGATGCCCGATTACAAAGTGTGGCAGAGCTGGCTGAAGGAGCATGAAAGAGAGTACTGAAAAAGAGAGGAAGAACAAATGATACTGACCGAAGAAAAAACATATATCATCAATGTGACGGAAGTCGATACCGACGCAGAGCTCGGTTTAAATAAGAAAGATATTATGATCAAATACACGAATCTGGAGCTGCTGCACGCGGTTCTTGCAAGCACGATGCCGTACGGCCGTCTGTCGGCGCGCTACCGCGGAAAACGGAAGGCGGAGCTGCAGTCACGGATTGCGATGGTGGAGAGTGTGCTCGAAACACGCGGCGACCAGCTGACAAAAGCAGAGCAGATTATGTATCTCGACACGGCGGAGCGCAGTGCAATCTGTCATTATCTCGGCATCATCTACACGCGGCTGATTGCGCAGAAGCTGTACGGAATTGACTGTATGGTACCGCTGAACCTGATCGAGCAGCCGGGGGAGAAAAAATTTGTAAAATACAACGGTGCATACCGCCAGGATCTGATCGGATACGGAAAGCAGAACGCATGGAGCGTCTGGGAGCCGGTCGGCAGGAGCGAGAACAGCCAGGCGGCCTTTGGAAACGGATGCCGGGCGGCGTCGGAGATCGAGAAGATCAATGAAAATCCGCTGGCGAAGAGCGCGGCGTGCATGACGTATTACGAGAGAGGCTATCTGAATGCCGTTGTAAAAGAGCCGGAGCGGACCGGGGACGGGACACTTTGGTTTCCAGAGGAGAATTATTTCAAAGCATATTATCAGCCGCTTTTCGAGCTGTTTGCGGACGAACAGCCGGGTGAGCTGTACGGAAGCAGCGGCGGCTTTGAACTGGAGCTGACTCTGCCGTGGACGGAGGAAGGAAAACGCGGCTTCCGCCATCTGCAGATCGGAACGGATCAGGTGACGATTGCATTGATGCGGGAAGGGAAGTACGATCAGATCTTAAAGCGGATGGAAAACGTTTTGGATTTATCAAAAGAGCGCAGATTCTGCGGGAAAGACGGCATCTGGGTAGGCGCAGAGTAAATGTCATCGGAAGTGCCGAAGCTGCCGGGGATGATGGTACACAGATTCTGTGTGGGAAAAGCGAAAAAGAAAGGATAAGAGCAATGGCAAAAGAAACAGATACTCCAAAAGACGAAGGTCTGCAGGGGAATGAAAAGATAGAGGAAGCAATTCTGGAATTGCAAAAGGAGCCGACGCCGGAACTGCTGGCACACGTGCTGACGGTGATCCGACGCAGAATGAAAGAGGGCGGACAGGCGATTCTTTCCGTGGAACCGCCATCCGGCGACGATCAGATCCGGATCGGAACGGTAAAGAGCGCAGACGGAAAAGTCTGGTGGGCCGCGTTTACGAGCTTTGATGAGGAATTAAAGGGGAGCAACAGCGTGAAATCTACGTTTCTCGTGAGTCTGGAACAGCTGATCCACATGGCATCCGAAACAAAGGAGATCAGTGGTGTGATTTTCAATCCGTGGAACCGCACGATCATGCTGGATCATACGCTGCTTTCGATTATCATCGGGGAAGAGAACGCAGGACATTGATATCATATTTCACTTGGCCAGATTACGATGCTGCTCACAATCAACTTCGATTACGGATTGCGTGGGTGATGATGCTGAGAGAAAAAAAGAAAATAGCATAAAATAGCGGAAGGTGGATCTAAGGCACAAAGCACAGGAGGGAAAGATATGGGGTATCGAAAGGTGTATCGTACGGTAGATGAACAGACTACAAAAAAGATGGTAAAGATGCTGCAGCGTCATGGAATCATGGCTTATGGAAAAAGCGAAGGAGCCGGAGAAATTCTGCAGATTACAACTGGAATACCGTATCAGGGACGCGTTGTTTATGTGAAGGAAGAACAGGCAGAGGAGGCAAAAAAACGGATTGCCGACTGGGAGAAAAAAGGGGAATTTCCTGAGCCGCTCCGAACACAGTCCCATACGCCAAAAGCAAGAATTGCAGCTCTGATCTGGGTTATTATTATTGTTATGGGGATTTTATTCAACATAGGGTTCAGTATGTTCCGGTGAACAAAAGGGAGGTTTTACAAAATGGAAGGTTTTCAGGTAACAGAAATCGGAGAAAAAATTTACTGTATTCTTGACGCGGGAAATTCGTCGTTCTATGTGGTAGAAGGAGAAGAGAAAGCGGCTGTGATTGATACCGGCATCACAGCAGGCGCAAAGATTCTGCCGGTGATAAGGGAGCTGACAGATAAGCCTCTGCTGCTGGTTATCACGCATGCGCACCCGGATCACATGTATCACATCGATGAATTCGACGAGGTTTACATGTGCCACGAGGAAAAGAAAATGGACCCGGAGACGCTCGTGATGCTGACGGCGGGAAAACTAAAACCGTGGGAAGAGATTCATGATATCCGTACGGATTCGGTCATTTCGCTTGGCGGCACAGAACTTACCATCTGTCAGGCTCCGGGCCATACGCCGGGCAGTGTTGTCGTGCTGGAGACGAAACAGAATTACCTGTTCACCGGAGATGCGATCGGAAGCGGCTGCGGTGTCTGGATGCAGGTGCCGGGCGGAACGAGCCTGGAAGAGTATTACGATGGTCTGGTTGGTCTGATGGCGTGGCTGGTGAAAAAGGGCGGCCGCATGAAATTCTTCGGCGGTCATCACACGCAGGTGTTTGAATCGACGGCGCATCCGGTTTACAATCCGCTCAGCCTCGGTGTTCTCGCAGATCTCATCGACCTTGTGGATCAGGTGATCCACGGCGAAAACCTGGGACGGCCAAGCAATGCGAAGCCGTTTTCGAAAGAACAGGTCCGCTACGCGTCGTACGGCCGCGCAGAAATGCAGTACTGTGCATCGCGGATTCACCGAAAATAAGCGCGTGAAATCTTAAAACTTCCATAAGAAGAAAGGTTTTTGCCAGCGGCGGCTTGACAAAATAAAAAAACGCGATTATGATAAATGCAGTTTCTATTCCAACAGAAAAAGAAAAGGTTATGAGGAAGAGGAGTACATGGCAGGCCCCAAAAGAGAGGACGGTTCACCGGCTGAAAGGCTGTCCGGGAAGGTGGTCATGGAAGGTAGCTTCTGAACCGGAGAGCTGAAAAGCACAGAAGATGTGATGACTAGGTTCTCACGCATGAGTCACGTTACAGACTCCGAAACGAGATACAAATTAAGGTGGTACCGCGGAATTTTCGCCCTTTGCATGCATGTTATGTGTATGTGAAGGGCGTTTTTGATTTAAGACAAGCCTCTGCGGGAATAAATACCACAATACACCAAACATAAAAGGAGGATCTCATGAGCAAAGAACTCGCAAAGACCTACGATCCGAAAGGACTCGAGGACAGACTGTATCAGAAATGGCTGGATAAAGGATATTTCCACGCCACTGTAAACCCGAACAAAAAACCGTTTACCATTATGATGCCGCCGCCGAACGTAACCGGACAGCTTCACATGGGCCATGCACTCGACAACACCATGCAGGATATTCTCTGCCGTTTCAAACGGATGGAGGGATATGAAGTCCTCTGGCAGCCGGGAACCGACCATGCGGCGATTGCAACCGAGGTAAAGGTTACCAATATGCTCAAAGAGCAGGGCATCGACAAAGATGAAATCGGACGCGAAAAATTCCTGGAGCACTGCTGGGAGTGGAAGAAAGAGTACGGCGGACGCATCAACAGCCAGTTAAGAAAGATCGGCTCCTCCGCAGACTGGGAGAGAGAACGCTTCACCATGGACGAGGGATGCTCCAAAGCCGTAGAAGAAGTATTCTGCCGTCTGTATGAAAAAGGATGGATCTACAAAGGAAGCCGCATCATCAACTGGTGCCCGGTATGCCAGACTTCCATCTCCGATGCAGAGGTTGAATATCAGGAGCAGGCAGGCCACTTCTGGCACATCAACTACCCGGTAGTTGGAGAAGAAGGCCGCTTCGTAGAAATCGCAACGACCCGTCCGGAGACTCTGCTCGGCGATACTGCCGTAGCTGTCAATCCGGAGGATGAAAGGTATACAGATATTGTAGGAAAAATGCTGAAGCTTCCGCTGACTGACCGTGAGATCCCGGTTATCGCAGATGCTTACGTAGACAAAGAGTTCGGAACCGGATGCGTAAAAATCACACCGGCACACGACCCGAACGATTTTGAGGTAGGAAAACGCCACAACCTCGAAGAGATCAACATCTTAAACGATGACGGAACCATGAACAACAAGTGCGGCAAATACGCCGGCATGGACCGCTACGAGGCAAGAAAAGCCATGGTAGAGGATCTCGAGAAGCTTGGCCTTCTTGTAAAAGTAGTGGATCACGTTCACAACGTAGGAACCCACGACAGATGTAAGACAACCGTAGAGCCGATGATCAAACCACAGTGGTTTGTTAAGATGGATGAGCTTGCCAAACCGGCGATCAATGCGATCAAGACCGGCGAATTAAAATTCGTACCGGAACGTTTTGGTAAGATTTACCTGAACTGGCTGGAAAATATCCGTGACTGGTGTATTTCACGTCAGATCTGGTGGGGACACAGAATTCCGGCCTACTATTGTGATGAATGTGGAGAAGTGGTTGTTGCACGTGAGATGCCGGAAAAATGCCCGCATTGCGGATGCACACATCTGACACAGGATGAAGATACACTGGATACCTGGTTCAGTTCAGCACTGTGGCCGTTCTCAACACTTGGATGGCCGGAAGAGACAGAGGACTTCAAGTATTTCTATCCGACAGATGTACTGGTAACCGGTTATGATATTATTTTCTTCTGGGTAATCCGTATGGTATTCTCCGGATATGCACATACTGGAAAAGCACCGTTCCATACAGTATTTATCCATGGTCTGGTCCGTGACTCACAGGGACGCAAGATGAGTAAATCCCTTGGAAATGGTATCGATCCGTTGGAGATCATCGATCAGTATGGTGCAGATGCACTTCGTATGACATTAATGACAGGTAATGCACCTGGTAATGATATGCGTTTCTATAATGAACGTGTAGAAGCAAGCCGTAACTTTGCAAATAAAGTATGGAATGCTTCCAGATTTATTATGATGAATCTGGGCGATAAAGAACTGAAAAAACCGGCTGACTTTACTGTCCGTCCGGCTGACAGATGGATCATGTCCAAGTGCAACAACCTTGTAAAAGATGTAACAGAAAATATGGACAAGTTCGAACTTGGTATCGCACTTTCCAAGATATACGACTTCATGTGGGATGAGTTCTGTGACTGGTACATTGAGATTGCAAAATACCGTATCTATCATGCAGAGGAAGATCCACAGGGGGCAAACGATGCATTATGGACATTAAAAGAAGTATTGAAAAAATCATTGAAACTGCTTCATCCATATATGCCGTTCGTTACAGAAGAAATATACAGCAAATTGGTACCGGAAGAAGAGTCACTGATGATGTCCGACTGGCCGGTATATGAAAAAGACTGGAACTTCCCAATTGCAGAGAACATTGTTGATCACTACAAAGAGATCATCCGCGGTATCCGTAACGTACGTGCAGAGATGAATGTTCCAAATTCAAGAAAAGCAACTGCTTATGTTGTATGTGAAGATGAACAGCTCGGATCAGGACTTGCAATGTTAAGTAATGCAGCTCAGAATATGGCAGCATTGAACAAACTGGTACTTCAGAAGACGACAGAAGGCATTGCGGAAGACGCAGTATCTATTGTAGTTCCGGATGCAACGGTATATCTTCCACTGGAAGAGCTGATCGACTTTGAACAGGAGATCGAACGTCTGACAAAAGAAGAGGAAAGACTGACAAAAGAGATCGCACGTTCAAACGGAATGCTGAACAACGAAAAATTTGTAAGTAAAGCACCGGCTGCAAAGGTTCAGGAAGAAAGAGAAAAACTGGAAACTTATCAGCAGATGATGGCTCAGGTAAAAGAAAGACTGGAAGGATTAAAAGCAAAACAGTCTTAAGCGAAGAAAATTGTAAATCTTAAAACCTATAGACAACCATATATTTCCGCAGTTATCAGTAACAGGATAGCTGCGGATTAGATATCAAAGGGGATTATATGAAAAAATTTCAGTTAAAGAAACCGGATATCAAGGGAAAAATCCGCAAAATAAGAAATTTGAAGAAAGAGGATGTTATTGCATACTGGAAAGGCAGACATGAACGACGCGAGAGAATACTGGAAGCAAGACGTAACAGTGCATTTGCAAAGAAGATGCAGCCGGTCTATGCATTCATGAACCGATTCTCTTTGATATTTCATGCACTGCTTGCGTGCATCATTAACTTTACAATAGAAGCAATTTCCAGGCATTCGCTCGCTGCTGCCTGGAACTATATGACAGGAACACCGTTGGTATTTTTGTACAATGCGTTTATGATCTTCGTAACCTTTTCTATTGTATATCTGTTTAAGCGAAGGATATTTGTCCGTATCATTATCAGCGCATTGTGGATTATCCTCGGAATTGCCAATGGATATATCCTGCTAAAGAGGGTTACACCGTTTAATGCACAGGATCTTAAGATCGCAGGAGACGGAATCGCGCTGATCAATAACTATTGTAATGGCTTTGAAGTCGTTGTGATCGCTATCGGAGCAGCTGCGCTTGTGGTCTGGCTGGTTTCGATGTGGAGACGCGGCGGACAGTATACAGGAAAGGTACACCACGTAGCATCGCTGCTGGGAATTGTTGTGTGCTGCATACTTTACACATTTGTCACGAATGCAGCAATAGACAAAAGAGTAGTATCTACGTATTTTGGAAATATTGCATTTGCTTATGAGGATTATGGTTATCCTTATTGTCTGGCGACTACTATTTTTAATACAGGCATCAGTGAGCCGAGGGATTATTCTGAGGATGAGATTAACCGGATCGAGAAGACAGAGTCCAATCTTCCAAAGACCAAGGAGGATGGAAAGAGACCGAATATTCTGTTCCTTCA